>CDZY01003312.1_pt1 | contig 125156 bp, 106 predicted proteins | sample 557671 | NCBI WGS metagenome assembly CDZY01 (sample SAMEA3182091, study PRJEB8094) | gut metagenome | biome: human; feature: gut; material: Stool; isolation source: human stools | place: Canada | collected 2013-03-11
CCTTGTCTTCTCCCACATGCCGGAACCTTCTGTATGCCATGTTGTATTTCATTTGTCCAAAAACAGCTTCCGGTTCTATACACCGCCTGCCTCTATGCCTGATTCCTTCTTTTGAGAGCAACCTTTCCCGGGCTTGCCGTTTGTATTGGTTTAACCGGTGGTTGACTTCTATCATACGGTTCCCCCGTGCTTTAAAACAACTTCCACGCAAAGGACAGCCCTCGCATCTTTGTGCCTTATACCGGGCACTTTCGGTGGTGTATCCGCTCACCGTTCTGTCACGTTTGGTTCCTATGCGGTTCATGTGCTGCCCCATCGGACAAACGTAATAATCCCCTTCCGCATTGTAATGGAGACTTTCCGCATGGAACGGGTTGGACGTATAACGGGGACGCTGTTCTTTATGGAAGTAGTTGTACTTGACAAAGGCTTCTATCCCATTATCTTGCATGAACCGGTAATTTTCTTCCGAGCCGTAACCGGAGTCTGCCACACCGATACCCGGCAAGCGGTTATAGCGGTGCCGGAAGGAGTGGGAGAAAGGGACCAGGGGCAGCGTATCGGTGGGGTTGGGAAACAGCCGGAAGTCTATGATGAACTGGTTTTCAGTACCTGTTTGTAAATTATACCCAGGCTTGGTCTACCCGTTCTTCATGGCGTCTTCTTTCATACGCATGAATGTGGCATCAGGATCGGTCTTGGAATAGGAGTTACGTTCTCCAAGGACTTCAAGGTGATTGTCGTATTCCATCAGCTTGTCACGATACCCTTCAAGTTCCCTGACCTGTTTCTTCTTTTCACGCAGAGCTTTCTTTTGTTCCTTGTCCTGTGTTACAGGCTGGTGTTCCAGCACTTCTTTGAGTTCATCCACTATGCCGGAGAGCATGGAGGGAGTCAACTCCACGGATGTGTCTTTTGCAGAGTTCTCCTGTACAATGGCTTCATCCACCTGCTCTAGAAGGATGCGAATCTTATTCAGCAACCTTGTACGGTTCTTTTCGATTGTCTTGCGCCAGACAAAAGTATATTTGTTGGCCTTGGACTCAATCTTGGTGCCGTCGATATATTCTACATCAAGACTAATGAAACCCTTGTCGGCAAGGACAAGAACCAGCTGCGTGAAGACGTTGTTCATCTCTTCCTTTACACGGTTACGGAAACGGTTGATGGTAATAAAATCCGGATGCTCATTACCGACAAGCCAGAAATAATGGATGTCACGCAAAAGAAGCTTCTCTTTTTTACGGCAGGAATAGATATTGTTCATGTAGGCGTAGATAATTACTTTGAGCATCATTTTAGGATGATAGGCTGAGCGCCCAGTTTCTTTATAAAGCTTCTTGAAATTATCAAGATTGAGATTATCAACAACTGCATTGACTATGCGGACAGGATCGTCCGCAGCTATGTTTTCATCAATTCTTTGTGGAAAAAGAACGGTCTGGTTGGGAATGTAAGGACGAAAATGTAACTTTGCCATAACGAAAAAACTGACGCCTAAAGTTACATAAACTTTGGGTAATAACAAAGCCTGGACTTGGGAAAGTCTGGGCTTTGCGCATAAAAAAAGGTTGTGCCAGCATTTTGACACAACCTCTTTATTTTAATTCAGTCTTTTTTGATTCAGTCCTTTCTGCAACTTTAATATCCCGGATTATTTACAAGATTCTCATTCTTATTTAATTCGTCAATTGGGATAGGCATTAAATAATTCATTGGCGATTGAAAGTTTCTTTCAAAGTCTAATGTGACTACTTGCGCAAAATTTTCAATAGTAGTAGCATTTACATTTAAACCTTTAACTTTAGTCCCATAATATTCTTCTGCTATTTTCCATCGTCTTAAATCCCAAAAATTTTGTTTCTCCAGAAAGAACTCAATTAATCTTTCCTGACGGACAATCTGACGTAATTTGTTTTGATCAAGTGTGGCTACATTTTTCCAGGAATCTTCAACAGTTGGAATTCCTGCTCGTGTTCTCACTTTATTCAGATATATTTTGGCATTATCCAGGTCATTTGTTTCTACACATGCTTCCGCATAACCTAAATATAAATCAGCTAAACGGATGACAGGCCACGGGTAAGAGTTTGGATAGGTACGGCTGCCACCGACTGCATTAGTCGGATCTATTCCTTTTTTGCTTAAATAACCGCTTGGTGAATAGTTGTTGGCACGTAATGATTGCATTGATTCTCCTCGACTACAATTTCCTCCTACAACGAAATCGCAAATTAAACGTCCGTTCTCATATCCTTTGTCTGGAGTGTAAGAACCATTATTTGTAGCGCTCATTAGTTCATAATAACCTCCTTGAAAAGCGACCCATGCATAGTATCGAGGCTCTCTGTCCAGGTTGAATAAAATTGTTCTTTGTCCAGGTTTGGCTTGAACAGAGCGACTGGCATCGACTGTTACAATCTCTAATTTGTTGTTGTCTTTGAAAGAAGGATCTTCATCGTATGGAAGGCCGTTCTTTGTGTAAAATCGATTCAACATTGTCCATGTTGGAGCTATTCCATTCCATGCATAGTATCCATTAGGCATTGTTTTATTTTGAAGATCATATAAACCTTCAGGTCTCGTTTCGGCTAATAGGATTTCTTTGTTGCCACGATCCAGCATGGTATAGCGTAGACGGTGTTGTATTGGATCTTCTGGATATGGATTCAAATTGGAATTATAATTATCGGTCATATATAGATCATGTCCTGCATCTTTTGCCGCAATAATAGCTTCTTCCATTGCAGTTCTTGCATTGTCCCATTTTTTTAAATCATATTCTAGTGGCATAAGAACTTGATTGTCTTTGTTCTTGAAGTTTGCATAGAATTCAGTATTACCATTGAATAGCGGTGATGCAGCGTATAGTAACATTTTTGCCTTTACAGCTTTTGCGGCAACACTCGTAGCCAGTCCGTATTCATAAATAGTCGGGCGGACTGTCGGCAGATCCGTAACTGCTTCGTCTAGCATTTGGCATGCGTATTCAATACATTCATCCAATGGAGAACGGGCTGCATAATTTTCAGGAAGTGTACTGATTGACTCATCCCCTTTAATTAATATTATCGGTCCGTAGCATCGGATCAACAAGTAATGGTAATATCCTATTAGAAATTTGGCCTGTGCTGCATAATCATTGCGCAGTTGCGTACTCAATCCCGGCACTTTATCTACATTCTTAAGGAAAATGTGACATTGACGTAGACCGGAATAAAGCGTATTCCAATAACTGATAACTGGAGAAGTGGATGTATAATTTCCCCATAGGAATATAGCAAATACTTCATTTTCAAAGGGAGTGACTATCTCATCGCTGGTCAGCATGTCAATTGCTCCACTCTGATTTTCCTGAGGAAGATATGAATAGCAGGAATAGATATATCGTAAAGCTGCATTGGGATCTTCAAAAGCATTTTCTTCGCGATCCATCTCATCGGGAACTATGTCGAGATAATTACATGATGTATATGTAATTAATGCTATAAGTAATAGCGCTGTTTTCTTTAAAACTTTCATATTCAATTGATATTATAGTTTAAAAACTCATTTGTATACCTAAGTTGAAGATTCTTTGTGTTGGATATTGCATTCCTGCACCGGTTCCAACTTCAGGATCCCAATGTTTAAAAGGAGAAATAGTTAACAGATTGGAGCCGCTAATATAAAAACGTGCCTTTTTGTAACTATATCCTAGTTCGACATTCTTTAATTTCAAGAATGAAGCATCTCTCAGCCAATAAGTTGACACTTGCATGTTGTGATTGTTTGTTAAACGTGTTAAGCGAGGATGTTTAGCGTTGACATTAGGATAATCTGGACTCCAGTAGTCATCCGCTATCCATGCAAGTACGCCACGTGCAGAACGTTCTCCGAAAGGTTCGAAATTTTCCATGATTAACGAAACATTAGTCTGACCTTGGAAGAAGAAAGAGAAATCCCAGTTCTTCCATCTCATGCTAGGGCCAAACCCGTAGACGATTTCAGGTATCCATGGGTCACCAATTTCTACTCTGTCATCTGAAGTGATTCTTCCATCATAATTTCCATTTGCGTCCGGTTGATCTACATATTTTATATCTCCAGGAGATATTGCTATGTTTCCAAGAGTGGAAGTCGGGCTTTCTTCTACATCTGTATAATTCTCATAGAGCCCGTTTGTTACATATCCCAAGAATGTATTAAGGCGACGTCCCACAGTTTTCATACCGGGACGTAAACCCGGAGCTTCGTCATACTCCAATACCTTATTTCGTGCAAAAGTGAAAGTTCCTTTGAACTGAAGGGTAAAGTCTTTACTAATTTGCTTTCCATAATCTATTGATAAGTCGACTCCATGATTTCTTACTTTGGCAAAGTTTCCATAAATTACGCTACCGGCTGTTCCTAAATATTGTGGTATGGATAGCTTTTGCTGGAATATATTACTTCGTATTTCCCGGAATACATCAAAAGTTATATTCCAGTCATTGAATAACTGGAGGTCTAATCCGACATTCAATTTATGTCCTACTTCCCATGTTATATCTTCATTTCTGAACCTGTTATATGTGGGACCCTGATAAGTTTGAGTCTGCGTTCCGTATCCGGTTTGAAAAGGAGAGCTTCCTTGCAGGTTAACCTGTTCCAAATAGATATAGCGGTCGGAACCAATCTGGTCATTGCCGACCAAACCATACGATCCCCGAACTTTTAAACGGGATACAATATTTTTCAGAGATTCCCAGAAAGGTTCTTCAGCAACATTCCAGCCTAACGAAATAGAAGGAAAAAATCCCCAACGATGTCCTTTTGCGAAGTTCTCGGAACCATTGTAACCGGCGTTAACTTCTGTCATATAACGATGTGCATAATCATAGGTAATACGTCCGGCTACTCCCATTCTACGTTTTGGCAGTGAACTGATCAGATTAGTTCCGGGATTATTGGTCGAATATTCGTCCATATTAAATAAAATCATGGCATTTACATGATGCTCGTTGAAACTTCGTGTATAATCCAGATAACTTTGGAAATAGAATTTACGTTCTCCTGTAGATCCTCCCTCATTTGCTAGTGGAAATCTTTGGGGATTTGAACCGTCAGTCGGACCAACTTTCATCGTGTAATTTCCGTTTGCATCAACAGAGTAATCTTTTAATTCATAGCTGTTATAGTCCTGTACACGTGCTTTAGTGCTGTAACTATAATTCCTGAGGGAGAATAATGCATGCAGAGATAGTCCTTCTGTAATAAAATCCAGTTTTTGTGAGTAGTCGATGTTAGCTAAAACTGTACTCTCAAAAGTATCTCTATATCCTCTTGTCAAGCGGGCCACAGGGTTAAGCATATTTTGAGCTTGTGTGTTTCCTCCCCATCTGACCCACGACTCATCCGGTGACTGGGGATAGTAGACCGGATATTGTACAGGGTTGCTTGACATTACAGCGCTGTACAAGAAATTGCTTGTTTCATAGGGACTTTTCTGATCGTTTAGTTGTACGTTCAGGTGCAAACCGATCTTTGCTTTAGGTGATAAATGAAAATCGATATTGTTTTGAAACACATATCTCATTAAATTGATATTATTTCCGTATGAGAAAAATTCTTTGCTTCTGTTTTTAAGCATTCCGGTTTCATGATTTACGTTGATATTCATAAAATAGGTAATTTTTGATGTTCCGCCACGGATATTCAGATTTGCCCTTTGATTAAAGGCTATATCTTTAAATACTTCATCATACCAGTCTACATTCGGAAATACATAAGGGTTAAGTCCGAACTGTGTTCCTAATATTTTTTCATCTGAATATAAAGGATCTCCTGTCCCTTGGTTACGAACGGACTCATTAAACATCTTCATATAGGTAATTGCATCCACAAACTTAGGGACTTGTGTTGGCATACTTATATTAGCTTCTACCCGAAGACCTATTATTGGCCTTTCTGTGTCTAAACCTGATTTTGTCTTAATGATCATAACTCCGTTAGCTCCTCGGGTTCCATACATTGCAGATGCTGTAGCATCTTTTAAAATGGAAAAGCTTTCAATAATCTCAGGATCAATGGCGTTCAAATCAGCTGAGGTTATTTCTACTCCATCCATTATTATTAATGGAGAAGTGATGCCACTGATGGTTGAAATTCCTCTAATAAAGAATTCCGCATTGTTTGACCCCGGTTCTCCACTTCGTTGAAAGGCTACTACACCAGCCAAACGACCCGCAAAAGAGGTAGACAGATTAGAAGAGGGAACAATTAAGTCGGCAGGTTTGATAGCTTGTATTGCTCCGGTTACACTTTCCTTTTTTTGATTGGCACCGAAGGCAGTAACTACGACCGTTTCCAGTTGTTCTGCGCTTTCTGCTAATGTGACCGCAATAACTTTCTGCTTTCCTACTTTTATTTCTTTTGTATTATAACCAACATAGGAGATTTGCAGAATGTCATTGGCAGTTGCTTTAATTTCAAACTTGCCGTCAAGATCTGTAACAGTTCCAGTTGTGCTGCCTTTTATTTTTATTGTGGCGCCTATGATAGGATCGCCATTCTGGCTGTCAGTAACAACTCCTATTATTACATTTGTATTTTGAGAGATATTGTTAATATGTTCAGATTTATCTGTAGCATATAGTGCCTGATTGCATAACAGAGAGACTATGAGGAGAATACAGAATTCCCTCAATCCCAGTTTATAGGTCTTTTTTATATTATTCTCATCAATGAGTTTTGATTTATATACTTTCATATACGTCTGGTATTAAATTAATTATTCTCCTATAATTGTAATATTATCGAAGCAATGCCCGAATCCTTCTCCAGTTCCTTTAAAATGAAGTCTGATTTTCTCAAAAGAAGTGAGAGGCAAGTCGAGAGTAACTCTTATATTCGTCCATAGAGGCACGCTAATAGACGGATCTACCGTTACTGGAGTATCATCGCAGAAGAAATCCATCCTATTAAGTGGCTGGCTCATGTCCATAGCGCCTACATCGAAAGATAGTGTCAGTTTACCATATCCTTCTTTGGGAATAAATGAAGATACGTTCATCGTGATTTCATCCTCAAAAGCCATTCCTCCCCAACCATAGATGCATGATAATACATTGGTGCCGTTAAAGCAATCGGGCAGACAACGTAAGTCGGCTATGCCACCTGATGCGGAGAATACGTCAGGATTATCGTATCCTTTGTAAGCATTCACACCTATTGTAGTACCAATGGCAATTGATTCGTTTCCGAATGTCTCTGTAAACAGGATTTTTTGCTGCCCATATTGAATGTTGTCTATGCTGCATTTTTGAATATTCTCGCCTGTGGTAGTGCTGAACTTAAATCCGATAAATCCGATAGTATTTGCATATTTCTCATCAATAGTAAATCTGATTTCCCTTTTCCATTCATTCCCTGTACTTTTGATACTTTCTGTGCCAATAGGGATGGCTATCATTTCTCCATCTGATTCTTGCCAGAGATAGACTTCTAATAAAGTGTTTGAAGAAGGATTTTCCAGCAAACAATCAAAGGTGAAACTCTTTCCTCTTATTATATTAAAGGCAGGAGTCACAAACCAGGATTCCAGTTTTTTATTTGTTATAATCTGTTCTGTTGTAATAGAAATAAACAGTTCACCATTTTTTTTGCATCCTTTCCAGTAAGCTAACCCCTGCGTAGGTATGTTGGTCCATCCTTTTAACTGATATATACTCCCATCTATTGCATCTTTGAAATCATTGGCAACGACATCTGACAGAGTATTCATGGAGACTCCCAAAGGATTGCCTTCTTCAATAATCGGAATATCTGCTCCTTCAAGTGTTGCTTTTGCGATGTTTTGCATTCCATTGATACCTAACAAACTTTGGGTCAGTTTACCATAGATTGTGGCTGCTTTTCCGATAATTTCATTGTTTTCCGATAAGTTTAAATTGTTGTTGATATTACTATTTGTTCCTTTAAGATCTATCAAAAGGCATTTAGTATAATCATTCTCTTCTGCATTAGATGCCAGCAATAGTGTTTGGTTATTGATTTCCTGGCCTCCCCATACAATATCATTGGCATCAGTTATTTCTGTCACATTTTTTTTCACTGCTCCGACGATATATCCTTTTACCCACGAAACAGTTTCTTTTTTCGCTTTTCGTATTGCACTTGCTACATCATATGGTTCTTCTTTTGTACCATCGCCGATAATAGCATCATTGGGATATACCAGTTTTACTGGTAAAGTTTCTTCTTTACATGCACTGAGTAGAATTATTCCCAAGATAATTACTCCTAGAAACTTTATACATGTTTTCATGGCTTTTATTTTATTAGTTATTGTTCATATTATTAGATTGATATTGTCTTTTTAGTTCTCCCTTTCTCCTTTTATCATAATATTATCGATTGCGATATTGATATTCAGATTATCTGAGTAACTAAAAGAAACCTGATTAATAGTTTTTGCGGGAATATCCAATGAGAATTTTTTGAATATGCTTCCTGCTAATGTCCATTTGGGATTTATATATAATGGTATCCCATCGCATTTTATTGAGATTTTGTTTAATGGAGTTCCATATCGGTCTTCTGTTGTTCCTGCATCAAATGATAAAGTCAGATTTTTATAGCCTGTGTCTGGAATTATGTGCGATACATTCATAGTAATCTCATCAGAGTAAGGTTTATCTCTGTATCCCAGAACACAATACATCACATTGCTCTTAAGATAGAATCTTTTCGGATAGCGTATGTCTGCATGATTATTTTTGGCTTGAAAAACTTTAGGATTATCATATCCTGTAAAGTTGTTGATTCTTTGCGGATGTTTTATAGGAGTATTCCCAAAACTTTCCAAAAAAAGAATTTCTCTTTTGTTAGTCAATTTTATATTGTCAATTTTATATGCAGACTTCTTTCTGTCCGGGAATCCGGTGAATTTAAATCCAATAAAACCTGTTTTACCTGCGAATGCAGTTAAGTTAACCTCTATATTTTTTTGGCCTTTACTTGCAGCGGGAATTTTATCTACAGGTATTTCGGTGAAAATAGTTTTTCCGTCCGCTTCGTTTATAAAGTAAATGGCCAATGTAATTGTACTAATATAATTTTCAGCAAAGCAATCAAATGTAAACTCACTGTTTGGATTGATCTTTAATAAAGGGGTGATTAACCATGTTTCAACAATATGTCCTGTTGGCTCTCCTTCGATTGTGATGGTTGCTTTCGAATCCTCATCTTTTTTTTCAATCTCCCAATGGGTAGAACCTACTAATGTTTTACTTTTCCAATCGGGCAGTTCCTCTATTCTGCTAATTCCTTCAAAATCACATAGAAGGTTGTCTGCTGGCATTTTATCAAACGGTAAATTAAAGGGGTTAGCGATATCTAAGTGTTCTATGTTTTTCTTTTGTAATGTTACATTAGATATAAATTTAAAACCATTCATGCCATACAGATTGGGAGATGGAAACCCATAACATCTAATTTGCTGATATAAATTGGCTGGATTATCTGCGAGGTTCAATGCTTTGTAAATTCCAAGATCAGAATCTGATAAGTCAACTAACAAACACTTTTGAATATCAGTCTCATTGTGGTTGGAAGCCATGATTAAGTAATCGGGATTTACTCCTGAAACTCCCCATTGAATGTCCTCTGTGGATTTAATCATATCTCTGCTTTTTTTCATACCTCCGACAATATATCCTTTTATCCATACTCCTTTTAAGGTATCAGTGTAAGATATATCTGATAATTGGTATGGAGCGTTTTGCGTACCTTGGCTGCATGCATTGAAAGAGACTAATCCAATTAAAAGGAATATGATGTTAGTATTTATATTCATAGTCATACACTTTTCTCCTGTTGGTTAATATGAATTGGGGACATTGGGCTTTCCTTATTAAAAAGCCATGACAGGGCGGACAGGCTTTGGACAGTCTCTTGTTGGCCATGCTATCATTCCGTATGTGAAGTAGACTGTCCATGAAGATCCTGATAAATTTTCTGTAATATCGTGCTTCCCTTCATTTGTTTTCCAGTCGAAAGCAGTAGATGTCCATAGATATGAACCGAACCATTGCCCGTTACACTCTTTAAATTTATTCATGGTCATCTCCCGGCGGGCGTATATAAGGGCTGCTTCACCACATGCCGGGAGATACCATTCACCAGGTTTTCCAACTGCCCAATCGTTATTGCCGTATAGATGGCAGAAAGAAGCAGCCGGATAATCTGAAGGCTTATTTTCAATAGTTACCCTTTCTCCGCGGTATTTTAAAATCATTAGGGTATTTTCTGCTCCATTCCAGTCACTGATGGCTCCAGTTTGCCAATTTGAAGGATTATCAGTGTTAATGAAATAGTAGTAATTCGCACCATCCATTGTAGCGTGTTTAGTGAGTTTCGGAACTTCTTTATTACCTCCATATTCCCCCCAATACAACCATTCATTTCCGTCTACATTGATGTTTTTAAGTGCGACTACTCGCCCATGTTGTCCTTTGGTTAGTCCAGGCAAGACTTCTCCGCCTTTTTCTTTGGAAATGCCAAAAACAATACCTATAACTTCTTTATGTGAATTTAAATTGGATGACCATGTTCCATCGCTATAGTAGAAATCTCCTAAATTGGCAAGAGATGAGTTCATCGTACTGTTTTTATCATCATTATCACATCCGGCTATGACAGCGGACTGTAACAGGATTAAAATAAATCCGTATATTTTTAAAAGGTTCTTTTTCATAATGCATTTTATTTATAATATCTTACCCAATCTACGTAATATTTTACAGGGAAAATGGAATCGTCTATTCCTTGTTCTCCTCCCCATACACCGCCGATAGCTAAATTTAATATGAGAAATTGAGGATTATCGAAGTCAAATCTCCAGTGATCTGGTCTTTGAGGATCTTTGTGGTATACGTAAGTACATTTCTCGTCAACGAAAAATTTCAGGCAATCTTCGTACCATTCCAAGGCAAAAATATGGAAGTCTTCAGCTGCGTTTTCAACGTAACTGGCTGTACCATATACATTGACACTATGACGCTCTTTTTGACAATCGGCAGGAGTGTGGACATTGACAAAGAATTCTTTCGGCATATAACCTACGTACTCTAAAATGTCAATTTCCCCACATGCCGGATGTGGCTGGTCCGGCCATTTATGTCCCAATGTCCAGATTGCAGGCCATGTACCTCTTCCTGCAGGAACTTTTACTCTGGCTTCTATCCTTCCACCGGAAAATTCTAGTTTATCGTTAGTATGGATGCTTCCGGAGGTGTATTCCATATTACCGTATTTTTCTTTATGAGCTTCTATGACCAGACAACCATTCTCTACTCTGACGTTCTTTTCTCTTTCTTTGGTGTAATACTGTGCCTCTTCGTTTCTGACCAACCCTTCTTCATAAGACCATTTGGCAGGGTCGGGTACTCCTTCATAGTTAAACTCATCACTCCACTTTAATTCATTTATTTGTGGATTGTACTGCGCTCTGGATATTCCGGTGCAGCATACAATAGATATTAGAAAAATATACAGTCTCATTTGAATAATTTTTTTAATTGATACATCATTCTGTTCTTGTTGGTAATCTGATTTATGCTCCTGCGTAAATCAGACAATAGAGACCTATCAGAAATAGGATGAACATACACATGTTTAATATGCGACATATTGGCGTAGCACCTTTGAACTCTTTCCATATAAGTATTCCCCACAAGGCGGATACTAATGTCGCTCCTTGCCCCAAGCCATAAGAAATAGCTGCCCCTGCTTTCTCCGATGCAATCATGCTGAATGATTGACCTACACACCAGATGATTCCTCCTAGCAGACCTACTAAATGGGTAATTGCTCTGCCTTTGAAGTACCCGGATATAGGAATCGCTTTTCCTTCTACCGGATGCTTCATTGCGATAGTGTTGAAGAGGAAATTACTGGTAAGAATTCCTAATGAAAATATAAAGACAGCTGTGTAGGGTGTCATCTTTCCGGCTGCAGGATGCTCAAAACTTGTCAGGTCAATGGAAGCTGCAACGAACCGATAAAAGAATGCCATAATAAAACCTGCGGAGATAGCTAAAGTGAGTCCTTTGACTGATACTTTTTTATTGTCTACAGATGCCTTTTTATATGCTATTCCATTGAGTATAATGGCAATGGTTATGAGAAAGACACCTATAAAAATGAATATAGGGTTTCCTTTAGCTTCCCCGATATAATTTATAATGACTCCCAAAACTAAAGCAAGTCCAACACCTACGGGGAAAGCAACCGACATACCACATACGGCAATTGCAGCAGATAGCAGAATGTTGGATGCATTAAAAATAATCCCTCCGAGTAATGCGCTTCCTATACTTGAGAAATCTGCTTGTCTCAGATCTGTCAGGAAGCTACGTCCATTTTCGCCATGGCTTCCCAGGGTGAAAGCGAAAAATAATGCGCAAAGTACGATACCAAATACATAGTCCCAGTAAAAATATTCATATCTCCAGGTTTTTGATGCTAGTTTTTGGGTGTTTCCCCAAGACCCCCAGCAGAGCATAGTAATGAAGCAGAATATGATTGCTAATAGATAATTGTCTACTATATACATACTTTTATTTTTTTAGAGGTTGATGTTTCATATAATTCTCAATAATAGCGGCAATTTCAGGTTCCGGCATTTCTTTTATCAGATAGGCGTGTTTACCGGCTGTGTCATCAATCCATTGATTAGTTCCTGTTGTATCGTTAATCTGGATAGTCCCTAATTTAATTTTAAAGTATGGCTTATATCCTTTAATAGCAACTAATACAGCGGTTTGGTCCCAGCTATTACGTCCTTCTGGATTATCTTGGGATAGAGACATTTGATATGCGTCTTTTATCGGACTGTTTTTAACGCTCATTTGTGCTACTTCTTTTCCGGTGAGAATATCTTTCCCGATTTCAAAGCCACTGAAGATGATTCTGCCAGGCCATGTTTCTACTACTTTCTTAGCTGCGGGAGCGTCACATTTTATGTTAAATTCGCCTCCTCCTGTAGGAAATTCTCCTGCCATAGATACTAACAATTTTACTTTCTGTCTGACTAGTTCTGTTCCATTTAACGGACTGTATTGATCTGGCTGGGATTCTAGTAAATATTTCAGGTTACTGAAAAATCCGATGGTACAAATAGTAACGCTTGTGTCTTGTTGCTGGCTGAGTATTTGTCGGTAAACTTGGACTGCATCCGGCGCATCCGATGTTTTGTGAGTCTTATGTTTGAAATGACTGGGTAGATAATCTGTCCATTTGCTTTCTTTATGCCAGGTTGTGAGAGATGGAGCAATGTTCTTAGGTGCACCTACAGGTATATTCGAGCGCTTGAAATATTCATTGATTACTTCAATACATGGAATTGCCTGCTCATCTTTGTTGGAAGATAAGGTTGCCAGAATATTGACTTGTCCACTATCTGCGAGAGCGTACATCAGAGTCATTGCACCAACGTCATCGTAATCAGGTCCCATATCTGTATCCAGAATCAAGTTGACGATGGGAATGTCAGAATTCTTAGCCTTTCCACACGCTAGTAGTAGAAAAGAGAATAATAAAATGAGATACTTTTTCATAATTATTTAAATTTAGAAGTTAATTTGTGGATGAATAAAGGCATTAACCTCGGTCAATGTAGGAATAGACGGTTGGGCACCAGAACGTGTAACAGCGATAGCTGCCGCGGCATTCGCAAAACTCAATGCATCTCGGTCTATTTCCCTTTGGGCACAAATTACAGCCAATGCACCACAGAACGTGTCACCTGCTGCAATAGTATCAATCGCATTTACTTTGTATCCGGGAAGCTGAATGATTTCTTTGTCGTTTTTCATATATACACCTTGACTTCCTAATGTGATCACAGCATTGCGTGCACCTGCCTGTAATAAGCTTAGAGCGATTTCTTCAAGATTATTTCCTGTATATTCAATTCCTGAGATGAAGGCTGCTTCCAGTTCATTGACGACTAGTATATCAATGGCTTTCATCAGCTCCTCATCAATCAGGCAGGCGGGTGCGGGATTAAACAATACCTTTTTACCTTTTTGTTTAGCCAGAAGAGCTATTCTTTTAATCGTTTCGTAAGGAATCTCGGCTTGCATAACTATGATATCTGCTTCGTCAATTACCTTTGAAAAATGAATAATTGAACCGGGTAATAAAGAATAGTTAGCTCCGGGAGCTACTGCTATGCAGTTTTCACCACTGTCGGCAACAAAAATGAGTGCAGTCCCTGTGGGCTGATTAACATCATCTATGATATAATCAGTAGTGATACCTTCTTTCTTAAAGTGTTTTTTTAGAATTTCTGCATACATATCATTTCCCAAAGAGGTAATGAACGTTACAGATCCCCCGAGTCTTGCTGCTGCTACAGCCTGATTGGCGCCTTTCCCCCCGAGGGATTGCATGAAACTGGCATCTCCGACTGTTTCGCCAGGCGCCGGGAGATGGTTGACTTGTGCAACCATATCGATGTTTGAACTTCCAATAACTACTACTTTCATTTGAATCAGATTTATGTGTTTAACCTAGGTCTTATCTCGTTTATAGCACAACTTCTCTCTTATAAGGAATCGCACTCTGTGCACCGATTCGCGTGACTGCTATAGCTGCCGCCGCATTGGCAAATTTCACAGATTTAGCGAGTGAATGCCCTTCAGACAGGCAGACGCTGAATGCTCCGCAAAATACATCTCCGGCACCTGTTGTGTCAATCGTCTCTACTTCCTTTGCGGGAATCATGGTATATTCATCTTTCTCTTTTACGTAAGCCCCGTCTTTACCTAAAGTAATGACAACATTCTCTATACCTTTCTCTCCGATAGCCTGAGCGGCACGATGAGCGCTTTCTATATTCATCACTTTGATTCCGGATAACATTTCCGCTTCAATGCGGTTGGGGAGTATGGTGTGCACGTTCATTAAGAATGAGTTGCTCAGGCTGGACGCGGGAGCCGGATTGAGGATTACCTTTTTCCCATATTTGCAAGCAATAGTAGCTGCATATTCCACTGTATCTATAGGAATCTCAAGTTGCATGAGAATAATATCAGCTTCCTTGATTTTTTCTTCGGCTTTATTGATATCCTCAATAGAAAGCGAACGGCTTGCTCCCGGTGCTACGATAATACTATTTTCACCAAAAGAATCTACGGAGATAAGTGCAACTCCGGACGGACTTTTCTGGTCGGTAAATATATATTCCGTATTAATTTTCTCTGATCTGTATATTTCCAATGCTTGCAGGCCGAACAAATCATATCCGATTTTGGATATGAAGGTGACTTCAGCTCCCAGTCGGGCGGCTGCAATCGCCTGATTAGCTCCTTTGCCACCGGGATTCATGTAGAAAGTTCCGCCTAGTATGGTTTCTCCGGGAACAGGTAGTCTGTTGGCTTTCACGACCATATCGGTATTGCAACTACCGATGACTACAATTTTGGGTCTATGAATTGATATAGTTTCCATAGTATTAAAAATTAAGACTATGCAAATGAAAGCAATAATCATGCATAGTTTTCTACATTAATAATTGGTTTATATAATCTCAAAAATGATATCTTATGTTGAATTTTCCTTGTATACAGGAGATAATATAGAGGTGATGTGAAATGAATTTATATAATTACAAAAGGAAAATAGAGATTTGAAAAGAGTGTTTTTTCGTCTGAAATACGAATCAGACACTTTAGCCTTTAACATTCTTTTGCGCTAGAACGTGCTCTGAGGACTTCAGACAGTTTCTCTTTCCGAATTTTGGATTCCATCCACGCCGTAAAGTCAAAGAGGCGTAAAAGCTGACTTTCATATTTATTATTATATAATTCCTGAATCTCAGGAGACAACTTTTCCCAAAATGCTTCTCTGTCTTTTTTCAGAATGGGAATATTTCTTTTATTCAGAAACCATAAAATGATACGTTCTGTTTTAAAAGTCTGCTCTTTGGGGGAAGATAGACTTCGGGTGATGGAGCGGGATTCATACTGGATCAGCTCATGCTCCTGTGCTTCATAAAAGACGATGAGGCGGACCAGACGAATAGTTCTCATTAAAGGCAGATACTTTATGTTATGGTCTATGATAGCGTTGCTGATATATTTTTTAGCAGTTTTATATTCTTGGTTACCAATGTGTACGAGTGTGGTGTAAAGCAGTAATTCACTTTTTCGAATAGGGCTTAACCAGGCTTCTTTATCATAAAGTATCTCCTGATAGTCTGCCATAAGTTGCGTACATTCTGAAAAATCTCCTTTATCCAGATAGGGAAATAGTTCGTATTGGAAGAGAAGGCAAGTTGCATTTACTTTAAATTCGAGCGAAGTGCTGTCTGATATAAGTTTTCTTAATTTATCGAGGAAGTAGGGGATTTCGTTATAGTTGCTCACAGACCGCAGGCTGCCGAGTACTCCTTCGAGTACAGATAAATAGTATATAGGAGGATTTGACCAGAACTGTTGATTCTGCTCAAATAATGAGTCCAGTTCTTTGTATGAATTTAGGGCAGCTCTGTAATCACCTGCTCCCATCAGGTAATTAGCCTGAAAAAGTTTATGGTTTCGTGTTAATTCAAAATTACCTTCGGAGTCTGAAGAAGCGGCTATATAAAGTTCGTTGACCATAAGGTCATTCATATCCTGTTTTTGCTTTACTGTCCTGATGGAGCCAATATGAGATAAACGATATTTCAATAAGTTGTGTAATGAAGATTGCTCTGTGATTTTCCGAATCTTTTTTAAAGCTTCATTTTGGATGAAGTGTTTATGAAAAAGCTCCTGTTCTGTCATGTTGGGAAAGTTCAGACGGAGCAGATATTCCAGTTCCAGTTTCAAGGCTATCGTCAGAATTTCGTTGTTTTCATAGAATTGTGCTTGTTTTATCGTATTGGATAGCATTTCGAAACATTCTTCAAACAGAGAACGTTCATAAAGCATTCGGGCTTTGCACAAATCATTCAGCAGATCGTAATATATATCTTTCTTTTTTCGCAGGGTGAGTAACGTATCCGTCAGTTTTTCATATAAGTATTGAATGGACACTTCAAAAGAACCATTGGGTTTGCGTCTGTAAAATTCCTCTTTTACAATGTTTCCATTCGGTTGTTTACTCTTTATGATAATATCATAAATCACCAGATAGTCTTTCTCCTCCTTGTCTTTGATTACTTGTAGGGAGAAGTGCTTCTTTTCTGATTTAGATAACGAGTATATCAGGGATATAACGGAATCTACTCTTTTCATAGGAACTCTTTGCATTAGTATTAGGCTGCAATATTCGGGAATTTTTCTTTAAAAAGCAAATTTAGCATTCTGACACTTTGTATTTTCTGTGGCTCTTTGCTGCTTGTATTTGTGGGAAGAAGCCGGACTTGTTCTGAAAATTACAGGGAATTCTCATTTTCATAAATCAGAGAGATGTATTATGGTGTGATTGGGCGTTTTTTTGATGAGTGAAAATGTGAATTATGGTTGTTTATGTTGTGATATATGAAATATACTATACGTTTTGTTCTTTTTGAAATGTCGAACATTGAACTCCATTTAGCTAATTATTTCTGTTTTCTTGATGTTTTTAGCAAGTGTTTTGGCTTGTTGGATTGTTCCTTTTAAAGGAACGGTCTGTTGGTTTAAAAGCAACACTTCGTTGGCTTAAAAGGAACGTATGATTTAGTGTAAACATCCGGTTGTTTATTTCTAAATATGAGGTTGTTTTTCTCAGATTATACGATCTTTTTTGTATAAGTATTCGTTGATGTGAATAAATACTTGCTTGTTTTGTATAATATTACAGTGTATTCTGAATATGTTTCCTATTTATACCTTTATTAAAAGATTATCTGTTATCGAATTGGATAATAAATTGTCTTTTTGTTATTCAATATATGAAATTGTGTGCATACCGTTAATTCTAGTGGTGTGAAAAATCACCAAAATTGTATTTGAGAGAATAATATTAAGAATATGTTGATAGTTTATTTGAAAATAATATTCATTTTAGATGGTTTTTTATAAGAAAAGCTATACCTTCGATGTACTTTTTAATATTAAAGATGAAATGTTGGATTTAAAGCAACTTACAGTTGAAGTATGCCGCATAGCTACCGAAGCCGGGCATTTTCTGAAAGAAGAGCGTAAAAAATTCCATCGTGAACGTGTGATAGAGAAGCACGCGCACGATTATGTATCTTATGTTGATAAGGAATCTGAGGTACGACTGGTCAAAGCTCTCTCTGCCTTGTTGCCCGAGGCTGGGTTTATTACGGAAGAAGGTTCTGCCACCTATCAGAACGAATCCTATTGTTGGGTAATTGATCCATTGGATGGGACGACGAATTATATTCACGATGAGGCTCCTTATTGTGTATGTATTGCTTTGCGCAGTCAGACAGAATTGTTAATAGGAGTCGTTTATGAAGTTTGCCGGGATGAATGTTTCTATGCATGGAAAGGCGGAAAGGCCTTTATGAATGGCGAGGAAATTCATGTTTCGGATGTAAGTCAGGCGCAAGATGCTTTTGTTATAACTGAGCTTCCTTACAACTATCAGCAATATAAACAAACTGCTCTCCATTTGATCGACCGATTGTATGGAGTCGTTGGAGGAATCCGTATGAATGGTTCGGCTGCGGCTGCTATCTGCTATGTAGCTGCCGGACGTTTTGATGCCTGGGCAGAAGCTTTTCTCGGAAAATGGGATTATTCGGCAGCTGCGTTGATTGTGCTGGAAGCCGGTGGGCGGGTAACCGATTTCTATGGTGACGATCATTTTATAGAAGGACACCATATCATAGCGACTAACGGACATTTACATCCTTTGTTCGAGAAACTCTTGTCAGAAGTTCCTCCATTGAATATGTAGGACTTCCTTGTTCTCTTATAAATAACTGATATTATGAAACACACATTACTCATTAAAGATTGGCTTTATTCTTTCTTGTTTCTTCTATTCCCACGTTGTTGCGTCGTTTGTGGCAGATCGTTGGTGAAAGGGGAGGAGTGTATTTGTACCCTGTGCAATTTGAATTTACCGCGTACAAATTACCATCTTCGAGAAGATAATCCGGTAGAACGCCTTTTCTGGGGAAGAATTCCTTTAGGGCATGCTACTTCTTTTTTCTTTTATCGTAAAGGGAGTGACTTTCGCCAGATTCTCCATCAGCTTAAATACGGAGGACGAAAAGGAATCGGTGCCATTATGGGACGATACATGGCGTCCGAACTGCTTGCATCCGGGTTCTTTCAGGGAATTGATGTGATTATTCCTGTCCCCCTGCATAAGAAAAAGCAGCAGATTCGTGGCTACAACCAAAGTGAATGGATTGCACGGGGAATTACCGCTGTAACGGGAATCCCTGTAGACACAGAAATGATCGTACGCAGAAAAAACACGGAAACACAGACTCACAAGTCAGTCTTTGAACGCTGGGAAAACGTGGATGGTATTTTTGAATTGTACCATGTTGGTGCATTAGCCGGAAAACATATTCTGCTTGTGGACGATGTGTTGACTACAGGAGCCACCACTGCAGCTTGTGCTGCCTGTCTGGCAGAGATTGAGGGAATACATATTAGCATATTAACTTTGGCAATTGCCGAATAAACTAATATTATAGTCAGTCAAAATTTGAAGAAAGTATTATTAACGACATAAAACAAAATTGAGACCATGAAAAGACATCTATCATTATTAATGATCTTGTGCTGGGGGATATTGTTACATGCCCAGACGGAATCAGAATTATCCTCTCCTAATGGAGAAATTAAAGTGACACTGAATATTACAGATAAAATCTATTATAGCATTGCCTATGATGGGGATGTATTATTGAAAGATAATTCTCTTCAATTGGCATTGAAGGACGAAGTGCTGGGACAGAATCCCAGATTACGTCGTCGGAAATATGTAAGTGTGGATGAGCAGCTGACTCCCGTTATGCCTCTTAAATTTTCGACGGTTACTAATCAGTATAATCAACTGACATTGACATTTAAAAATTATTCGGTTGAGTTTCGTGCGTATGATGATGGGGTTGCTTATCGGTTTGTGACTTCTCGGAAAGGTGAAGTGGAAGTTTTGGGTGAAGAGTTTGCAGTTAACTTCCCGGATGACTATTTACTCCATTTGCAGCAACCGGGTGGTTTTAAGACCTCATACGAAGAACCTTATACACATGTCTCCAGTAATGAATGGAAACCTTCGGATAAAATGTCTGTTTTACCGGTTTTAATAGATACACGTAAGCAATATAAAATATTAATCAGCGAATCTGACTTGACTGACTATCCTTGTATGTTCTTGAAAGGAACCGGTGATAATGGAATAGTCTCTACTTTTCCTAAAGCTCCACTTGCTTTTGGTGAAGACGGTGACCGTAGCCTGAAGATAACTCAAGAGGCGGATTATATCGCTAAAACATCAGGGGCAAGAAATTATCCTTGGCGTTATTTCGTGTTGACAAAAGATGATCGCCAACTTTTGGAGAACACGATGACTTATAAACTGGCCGGTAAGAATCAACTTCAGGATGTATCATGGATCAAGCCGGGACAAGTAAGCTGGGAATGGTGGAATGATGCTTCTCCTTACGGGCCGGATGTGAATTTTGTATCCGGATATAATCTGGAAACCTACAAATACTATATTGACTTTGCCTCTAAATTTGGTATACCTTATATTATAATGGACGAGGGCTGGGCTAAAAGTACACGTGATCCTTATACTCCAAATCCGAAAGTGGACCTGCATGAACTGATCCGTTATGGTAAAGAAAAGAATGTCGGCATTGTTCTTTGGCTGACATGGCTGACGGTTGAAAATAACTTCGATTTATTCAAAACGTTCAATGAGTGGGGAATAAAAGGAGTTAAGATTGATTTTATGGACAGAAGTGACCAATGGATGGTCAATTACTACGAACGTGTGGCGAAAGAAGCTGCCAAACATCATTTGTTTGTCGATTTTCATGGTTCTTTCAAACCGGCAGGTTTGGAATATAAGTATCCGAACATACTTTCTTATGAAGGTGTCAGAGGTATGGAGCAGATGGGCGGATGTTATCCGGATAATAGCATTTATTTGCCATTTATGCGCAATGCTGTCGGACCGATGGATTATACTCCCGGGGCGATGATAAGCATGCAGCCTAATGTATATAGGGCTGAACGCCCCAATTCCGCAAGTATCGGAACCCGTGCTTACCAGTTGGCGCTTTTTGTCATTTTTGAAAGCGGTTTGCAGATGTTGGCAGATAATCCGACTCTTTATTATCGGAACGAAGATTGTACTCGTTTCATTACGAGTGTTCCTGTCACTTGGGATGAAACGGTGGCTTTGGAAGCGAAGGCCGGTGAATATGCCATTATTGCTAAACGGAAAGGAGATAAATGGTTTATCGGTGGTATGACCAACAACGGGCAAACAGAGCGGGAATTCGCCGTGAAATTGGACTTTCTGAAGAAGGACCGTGCTTATCAAATGACATCTTTTGAAGATGGTATCAATGCAGGGCGTCAGGCAATGGACTACCGCTGTAAGTCTTCACAAGTGAAAAATGGAGATGTGCTGACTGTTAAAATGGTGAGGAATGGGGGCTTTGCTGCCGTGATTGAATAAGATAGGTGGATATTGTATTTGAAATAAAAAGGATGTTCTTGCAAATAAGAGCATCCTTTTTAAATATCACATTATGAATTTTTCTTCTATTTGCTTCTTTTAAAACAGTGAAAGGGTTTACTAGATTAGCATCTTGCTTTAATTAGATAGAGCAAAAAAAGAGACATATCTTTCGATACACCTCTTTTTTGCTCTTCCTCTTGGACTTGAACCAAGGACCCTCTGATTAACAGTCAGATGCTCTAACCGACTGAGCTAAGGAAGAATGTTTGCAACTAAGATTTTCAACTTTGCTCTTCCTCTTGGACTTGAACCAAGGACCCTCTGATTAACAGTCAGATGCTCTAACCGACTGAGCTAAGGAAGAATGTTTGCAACTAAGATTTTCAACTTTGCTCTTCCTCTTGGACTTGAACCAAGGACCCTCTGATTAACAGTCAGATGCTCTAACCGACTGAGCTAAGGAAGAATGTTTTTCTCAATTGCGATGCAAAAGTAGTAGGTTTTTTTGAAATATGCAATATCTTTGCAAAAAAAATATCGAGAATGGACAAAATAATAGGATTGGGCAACGCCCTGGTAGACGTACTTGCAACCCTGGAAGATGATATGCTCTTGGACGAGATGGGACTGCCTAAGGGAAGCATGCAACTCATCGATGATGCTAAGTTACAGCAGATTAACGCAAAATTTTCACAGATGAAAACGCATCTTGCAACAGGTGGATCGGCAGGAAATGCCATACTTGGACTCGCTTGTCTGGGTGCCGGAACCGGCTTTATCGGAAAAGTGGGAAATGATCATTATGGCGATTTTTTTCGGAAAAATCTGCAGAAAAATAATATTGAAGACAAATTATTGACCTCCGAACATCTTCCTTCGGGAGTGGCATCCACTTTTATTTCTTCAGATGGAGAGCGTACTTTTGGCACTTACTTGGGAGCAGCTGCTTCTTTGAAAGCTGAAGATCTGACATTGGAAATGTTCAAAGGTTATGCATATCTATTTATAGAGGGCTATTTGGTTCAAGATCACGAAATGATTCTTCATGCCATTGAGCTGGCCAAGGAAGCGGGACTGCAAATTTGTCTCGACATGGCAAGTTACAATATTGTGGCGAATGATCTGGAATTCTTTTCCTTATTAATAAATAAGTATGTCGATATCGTTTTTGCAAACGAGGAAGAAGCGAAAGCGTTTACTGGTGAAGAACCGGAAGAAGCATTGAGAGCGATTGCCAAGAAATGTAGCATTGCTATTGTGAAAGTAGGAGCAAATGGATCTTATATTCGTAAAGGCACCGAAGAAATAAAAGTGTCGGCTATTCCGGTTGAGAAAGTAAGGGATACGACCGGTGCAGGCGATTATTTTGCTTCCGGATTTTTGTATGGTCTGACGTGTGGATACTCGCTTGAGAAATGTGCAAAAATAGGTTCTATTCTCTCGGGAAATGTTATTCAGGTGATTGGAACAACAATCTCTCCGGAACGCTGGGATGAAATTAAGTTAAATATTAACAAGGTTCTGGCGGAATAACCAAGGTTTGAGTTACTTTTACGTCTCAATTTAATGAAAGATATATGAAAAAATTGCTGAATAGGCGGATAGCTCTTGTGGGAGTGGCTGTAATAGCTACGGTAGCTTTCTTTAGTTTTAAGAGTGGAGACGACCGCAATTTCCAGATAGCCAAGAATCTGGATACATTTAATGCGATTGTGAAAGAACTGGATATGTTCTACGTGGATACCATTGATCCGAATAAGACTATTCGTGAAGGGATTGACAATATGCTTTTCTCGCTGGACCCTTATACAGAATATTACCCGGAGGAAGATCAGAGCGAACTGGAACAGATGGTGAAAGGAAGCTTTGGAGGTATTGGCTCCCTCATTACTTATAATACGAAGTTGAAACGCTCTATGATTGCCGAACCGTTCGAAGGGACTCCGGCAGCCAAAGCTGGACTGAAAGCGGGAGATATCTTGATGGAAATAGACGGAAAAGATCTTGCCGGAAAGAATAACTCAGAGGTTAGCCAGATGTTGCGCGGACAAGCGGGTACAAGTTTTAAACTGAAAATAGAGCGTCCTAATGAGAAAGGTGGTCAGACACCGATGGAGTTCACCATTGTGCGTGAGTCTATTCAGACACCTGCCATTCCATATGCTGCTGTGATGGATAACAAGGTGGGATATATCAGTCTGAGCACATTCTCCGGTAATCCTTCCAAAGATTTTAAGAAGGCATTGCTGGATCTGAAGAAACAAGGAGCTACTTCTTTGGTTATCGACCTTCGTAATAATGGTGGTGGTCTGTTGGATGAAGCAGTTGAAATAGCTAATTATTTTCTGCCCCGTGGAAAAGTAATTGTAACGACCAAAGGAAAGACCAAACAGGCAAGTAATACCTATAAGACCCTGCGTGAACCGTTGGATCTGGATATTCCGATCGCTGTATTGGTAAACAGTGGTACGGCCTCTGCTTCTGAAATCCTGTCGGGTTCTTTGCAAGATTTGGATCGTGCTGTTATCATTGGTAATCGTACATTTGGAAAAGGGCTTGTTCAGGTTCCTCGTTCTCTGCCATATGGAGGAATGATGAAAGTAACTACTTCCAAATATTATATCCCAAGCGGACGCTGTGTGCAGGCGATCGACTATAAACATCGGAATGAAGATGGAAGTGTGGGAACCATTCCCGATAGCCTGACCAAGGTGTTTTATACGGCTGCCGGTCGTGAAGTGCGTGATGGAGGTGGTGTGATGCCTGATATTACTGTCAAGCAGGAGAAACTACCGAATATCCTGTTCTATCTGGTACGTGATAATCTGATTTTTGATTATGCGACTCAATACTGTTTGAAGCACCCTACTGTTGCTGCTCCTGAAAAATTTGTAGTGACGGATGCTGATTATAATGATTTCAAGGCATTAGTGAAAAAAGCAGACTTCAAATATGATCAGCAAAGTGAGAAGATTTTGAAAACATTGAAAGAGGCTGCTGAGTTTGAAGGCTACATGACAGATGCTGCTGAAGAGTTTAAAGCTCTGGAAAAGAAGTTGAACCATAACCTCGACCGTGATTTGGACTATTTCTCTAAGGATATCAAGAGAATGATTGCTAATGAAATAATCAAGCGTTATTATTATCAGAGAGGTGGTATTATTGAGCAGCTGAAAGACGATGATGATTTGCAGGAAGCGATAAAGATACTGAATGATCCTGCGAAATATAAAGAAATGCTAAGTGTGTCGGTGGCGAAAGAAGAAAAGAAGTAACGATCATTTTTTGATAAATACAGAAAGCGGTGAGTATTTTTACAATACTCACCGCTTTCTGCAACATATATACGTATTTACTGGTTGGCTAACGGAAGTGTGAAATAGAAGGTTGTGCCTTCGTTTTCTTTTGAATATACCCGGATGTGTCCACCCATCCTTTCTACCAATATCTTACAGAGTGTGAGTCCCAGTCCGGTACCTTGGGCGAAGTCGTCCACTTTGCCAAAACGCTGGAAAATGGTAGCAGCTCTTTCTGCCGGAATGCCGATGCCGGTATCTTTCACATAAAATTCTACAAAACTCTCTTTATTGAGAAAACCGAAATGGATTTCTCCTTTCGGGGTAAATTTAACGGCATTGCTAAGCAGGTTGCTTATGATTTGTATCGTTCGGTTCCAGTCAGCGGATATGAATGTGTTGGCATCTCCTCCATCCAGAATCAGTTGTACGCCTGTTTGGGCTTTATGGACATATTGTTGTTCTAATTGCAGACAGATGTCCAGTATTTTGATGGGCTGAATATTGAATTTAAGAGAGCCGGCTTCCAGGCTGGATAAATCGAGAATATCGTTAAAAAGATTCAGCAGCATATCTGAATTTCTTTCAATGATTTCAGCATACTGCATCTTTTCATTTTCGTTGTTTGTGCTGGATATCAATTTAGAGAATCCTACAATCGCATTCAGTGGTGTACGAATTTCGTGACTCATGTTTGCCAGGAAAGCCGATTTTAACCGGTCTGCTTCTTCGGCCTTGATACGGGCTGCGTCCAGTGCTTTCTCCGTTTTCTTAATTTCTGTGATATCCCACGAGATACCGATAATATAGGGATGTCCGTTATTGGAAGGTACAAGGCGTTTCATGGTGGTTATTGTACGGATTTCTCCGGTAGCGGTCATGTATTCTTCAAAATAATCCAGTTTCCCTTCTTTAAGTACCTTCATATCGTCAAGGCGGAATTTCTCCATATCTTCCGTCCGTTTAAAAATCTCAAAATCATTTCTGCCGATAGCTTTCTCGATGGGGATTCCGGAGTAGTCGGCAAAAGTTTTATTCCAGTATAAGTATCTGAAATCATTTCCGGAATCTTTGACGAACAGATATACGGGAACATTATTCACGATGGCTTGCATTAGTGAGTTGAGCCGCATAATCTCATTTTGTTGTTCGGCATTGGTTTGCTCTGTTTCCCAGAGTTGCGAAACATCACGGCACATGCATAACAGGTATTCTTTGTCGAGCAGAGAAAGCCAGTGTTCGTAGTGATGTGATACGCCATCCTGCATTAAGTCATGCCGGGCGATAGCACTATTTCCGGTGCTGAATACTTTTTCCATATTTCTGCGTATGTTGTTATACGCATCTTCCGGAAGAATATCTTTTATATTGGATTGGGTGATACTGTCTGCTGTAGTGCCCTCTACGTGATTGGTGGATGGAGAGGATACCAGTTCCACAATGTTGGCATTACGGTCGAGAACAGTAAGCATATCAGGCAGATTGTCTAATATACGTTTGGAATATCTGTCTCGAAAGCGTTCTTTTCTGCCAGAGGCTGATTCGGAGGAGAGTTGCTCTACTTTTTTCTCGAGATTTTGTATAATTTCTAACAGCTCCGCTTTTGTCTTGTTGTTGTAATCCTCCATAGGAGATAAATAATAACAGTTTTATGGTTGTGAAAAATGCATTTTTATGTTGCAAATATAGAATAAAAATTCAAGAAACGACCGAACTCCCAAGTTATTATAATATAAAAAAGAAGGATAGCTTTTGTCCTACTAATCAGAATGTTCTATCTTTGCACCAATTATATTTTAAATGATTTACAATATGTCTACAGAATTATTCTCTGCGCTGCCTTATAAAGTGGCAGATATTACGCTTGCTGACTTCGGACGCAAGGAAATCGATTTGGCAGAAAAAGAAATGCCCGGCCTGATGGCTCTTCGCGAAAAGTATGGAGAATCCAAACCGTTAAAAGGTGCCCGTATCATGGGATCATTGCACATGACCATCCAGACCGCTGTACTGATTGAAACATTGGTTGCGCTGGGCGCGGAAGTGCGCTGGTGCTCATGTAATATATATTCAACTCAGGATCATGCAGCTGCTGCGATTGCTGCTTCCGGGGTTGCGGTATTTGCCTGGAAAGGTGAGAATCTCGCCGACTATTGGTGGTGTACGCTGCAAGCCTTGAACTTCCCTGGTGGAAAAGGTCCGAACGTAATTGTAGACGATGGTGGTGATGCTACTATGATGATTCATGTCGGTTATGATGCTGAGAAGAATGCTGCCGTGCTGGATAAGGAAGTACATGCAGAAGATGAAATAGAATTGAATGCCATTCTGAAAAAAGTGCTGGTTGAAGATAAGACCCGCTGGCATCGTGTAGCTGAAGAAATGCGTGGTGTGTCGGAGGAGACGACGACCGGTGTACACCGTTTGTATCAGATGCAGGAAGAAGGCAAACTGCTGTTCCCGGCATTTAATGTGAACGATTCAGTGACAAAGTCTAAGTTTGATAACCTGTACGGATGTCGCGAATCATTGGCTGACGGTATCAAGAGAGCAACCGATGTGATGATTGCCGGTAAGGTAGTTGTCGTATGTGGCTATGGTGATGTGGGTAAGGGATGTTCACATTCAATGCGTTCTTACGGAGCACGCGTACTTGTGACGGAAGTAGATCCGATCTGTGCACTACAGGCTGCAATGGAAGGTTTCGAAGTTGTGACAATGGAAGATGCCTGTACCGAAGGTAATATCTTTGTGACTACTACGGGTAATATTGATATCATTCGTATCGACCACATGGAGAAAATGAAAGATCAGGCAATTGTATGTAACATCGGACACTTCGATAATGAAATTCAGGTAGATGCTTTGAAACATTACCCGGGTATCAAATGTGTAAACATCAAGCCGCAGGTAGACCGCTATTATTTCCCGGATGGTCACAGTATACTTTTGCTGGCTGACGGTCGTCTGGTGAATCTGGGATGCGCAACAGGACATCCGTCGTTTGTGATGAGTAATTCATTTACCAATCAGACGTTGGCTCAGATCGAGTTGTTCAACAAGAAATACGAAGTAAATGTATATCGCTTGCCGAAACATCTGGATGAAGAAGTAGCCCGCCTGCATCTCGAAAAGATCGGTGTGAAACTGACGAAACTGACTCCTGAACAGGCCGCTTATATCGGTGTATCGGTAGACGGACCTTATAAGGCTGAACATTATAGATACTAATTTAATTGACAATTGACAGTTGACAAATGACAATGGGCAGCTATATAGGAGGTGTGACCTGCCGGGCTGCTATTGTTGACCTTCAATTGTCAATTGTCAATTGTCAATTGTCAATTTTATGAAGAAGTTCCTTCCCGACTTAATTGCTATTTTAGCTTTTATCATTCTTTCTTTTGCTTATTTTTTTCCGGCTGATATTGAAGGTCGTATTTTGTTTCAGCACGATACGGTGGCTGGAGTGGGAGCCGGTCAAGAAGCTCAGGAATATCTTGAACGTACAGGGGAACGTACCCGCTGGACAAATTCTCTTTTTGGAGGTATGCCTACCTACCAGATGTCTCCGAGTTATGATTCTACCAAACCGCTGAAGTGGATAGAAAACATCTATCATTTGTATCTTCCGCCCTATGTAGTGTTGACTTTCATTATGATGCTTGGGTTCTATATCCTTTTGCGGGCATTTGGGCTATCTGTCTGGCTGTCTGCTTTAGGAGGAATCATCTGGGCCTTCTCTTCTTATTTCTTTATCCTGATATCGGCAGGGCATATATGGAAATTTGTCACATTGGCTTATATTCCGCCTACGATTGCCGGTATTGTGCTGGCTTATCGGAAAAAATATCTGTTGGGAGGAATTATAACGGCTCTGTTCATCGCGCTTCAGATTCAGTCGAACCATATTCAGATGAGCTATTACTTCATGTTCGTCATCCTGTTTTTTGTAGGAGCTTACTTTGAGGATGCTTATAAGAAAAAGGAACTTCCACATTTTTTCAAAGCGAGTGCTGTTCTGATATTAGCTGCGGCAATAGGAGTATGTGCCAATCTTTCTAATCTATATCATACTTATGAGTATAGTAAGGAGACAATGCGGGGGAAGAGTGAACTGAAACAGGAAGGCCCTGCCGCCAATCAGACTAGTAGTGGGCTGGACCGTAACTATATTACGAACTGGAGTTATGGAATTGGTGAAACGCTTACTTTGCTGGTGCCGAACGTAAAGGGAGGAGCGTCGGTTCCTTTGGCAAAGAATGAGACAGCGATGGCAAAAGCGAATCCGATGTATAGCAGCATTTATTCGCAGTTAACACAGTATTTTGGCGATCAGCCTATGACTTCCGGTCCGGTATATGTGGGAGCTTTTGTTCTGTTTTTGTTCATACTGGGATGTTTTATTGTGAAAGGACCGCTGAAATGGGCCTTGCTGGGAGCTACAATCTTTTCTATCCTGCTTTCGTGGGGAAAGAACTTTATGGGTTTAACGGACTTTTTTATCGACTATATACCCATGTATAATAAGTTCCGTGCCGTATCTTCCATTTTGGTTATTGCTGAATTTACGATTCCACTGTTAGCGATCTTTGCTTTAAAAGAGGTCTTGACTAAACCGGAAATCTTGAAGGGGAAAGAGAATCGGACAGGTGTAATTATTACTCTGGCGCTGACGGCCGGTGTTTCGCTGATTTTGGCAGTTGCTCCGGGAGTTTTCTTCTCCAGCTATATTCCGGCACAGGAAATGTCGGCTCTACAGCAAGGGCTGCCTGCTGAGTATCTATCTCCGATTGTTGCTAATTTGGCAGAAATGCGCAAGGCGATGTTGACAGCAGATGCATGGCGTAGTTTCTTTATTATAGTCGTAGGATGTTTCTTGCTATTCCTCTATCAGCAGAAAAAGTTGAAGGCTTCTCTGGCTGTGGCCGGTATTGCAATTCTTTGTCTGGTGGATATGTGGACTGTCAATAAACGCTATTTGAATGATGAACAATTTGTACCGAAGTCCAGACAGACAGGGGCATTTGTTAAAACTCAGACAGATGAGATGATTCTTCAGGGTACGGCTTTGAATTATCGGGTATTGAATTTCGTAGGATTCCCCAATAATACTTTCAATGAAAATAATACTTCATACTGGCATAAGAGTGTTGGTGGTTATCATGCAGCCAAGTTGCGTCGTTATCAGGAAATGATTGATCACCATATAACTCCGGAAATGAAGGATGCCTATCAGGAGGTTGCTGCCGCTGGTGGTGCGATGGATAGTGTGGATGCTTCTAAATTCCGGGTGCTGAATATGCTGAACACGAAGTACTTTATCTTCCCTGCCGGTGAGCAAGGACAGACAATTCCTGTCGAGAATCCTTATGCGTACGGCAATGCTTGGTTTGTGGATAAGGTGCAGTATGTCAATAATGCGAATGAAGAGATTGATGCGCTGAATGATATTCTTCCGACGGAAACAGTTGTGGTCGATGCGAAATTTAAGGATCAGTTGAAGGGCGTAACGGAAGGTTATAAAGACTCCTTATCTACTATTCGTCTGACCAGCTACGAACCGAATCGCTTGGTATATGAGACTTCTTCTGTCAAAGATGGGGTAGTTGTTTTTTCTGAGATATATTATCCGGGCTGGCAGGCAAAGATTGACGGACAGCCGGCAGATATTGCTCGCGCTGACTATATTTTGCGTGTAATGAATGTACCTGCGGGTAAGCATACTATTGAGATGTGGTTTGATCCGCAGAGCTTGCATGTGACGGAAAGTATAGCTTATGCATCGTTGGCGTTATTGCTGATCGGAGTGATGGTGTTGATTTGGTTTAGCAAGAAGAAGTTAGTTCCCCAAAAGAAAGATGAGATTGAAAAGTCTTAATTCTACTGTCTGATCTCAAAGACTTGTATATTTATACTATATATTTAAAGCGGCTCCCTTCATCCCGAAGAGAGCCGCTTATGCATTCACTAAAAAATTATGAAAAACAAACGCTGTTATATGTTTAAATAGTTAGAATTTTCAAATTTTATTCGTATGATTGCCTTTATGCATCCTCATCTGAGGGGCCTTTTGGCGGGCAGTAGCCTGTTCGGTTTGCCACTTTGCATATTGTTCCGGAGTCGGAATTTTTTTTATCTTTTTCTTTTTAGCTTCTGCGGCTTTCTTTTGTATATCTTCAACATTCTGTTCTTTGTTCATCATAGGACGTTCCCCCATATCGTCGGGAAAGTTTCCTTCGCCCATTATCAGCGGTTCGCTACCGCCCATTGGCGGGCGACCGCCTCTCATGCCCGGCCTCCCATTGGCGGACGTTGTTCGCCGGAGTTTTGCATAGCTTTGAAATGTTCTTTCTGCTCTTTCAGATTCAGCTTATAGATTTTCTTGTATTGCTTTTCTGTCAGTTGAAGTGACTCTTGCATCCTGTCAGTCATTTGAGTTGCTATCTTTTCAGGATTCGGAACTTCGTGTGGAAGGCGTTGCTCATACTGCTGTCTTTCCTGTGGTTCCGGATGGTCTTGTGCCACAGCCAGACTGCTGCAACTTATCAGGCAGGCAGCAAGCCCTATTAGTCTCATGTTTCTTTTCATTCTTTTTGCTGTTAATTGGTTTCATATTCCAAAGTTAAGTAGTAGTTGAAATAGATGAAAATGAAATCGACAAAGAACGGAGTTTTATCTATAAAACATGGTGTCACTATCCTATGATGATAGTGTAAGCATCCTTGTCGGATGGTGTCACTATGAGTGCCGGATAGTGACACCATCCTGTTTCAAGAAAGAAACGAAGGCTGAAAAAAGGAAAATGTGAACATAAACAGTTGATTTATGGATAGTCTCATTTTATCCTAAGCCATTAAATTTGTGCCTGATTATAGAACGATTATTATGAAAAGACTATTGTTCATTTTTTCCTTTTTTTGCCTGCCTGTTATCGGTGGGAGTGCACAGAATGTTCTGACTCTGGAGAACTGCCTTCGTATAGGGATTGAAAATAATCTCTCGTTGCAGGGCAAACGAAAAGCAATGCAAAAAAGTAAGTATGGTGTTTCAGAGAATCGGGTGAAATTGTTGCCGCAGATCAATGGTTTTGCTAATTTCAATGATAACATCGATCCGCCTGTCTCCGTGACTGACGGTTCTTCTTATGGAGTGCCATATAATATCACCCGGACACTGCAATATGGTGCCAATGTCGGACTGGAATTACAGATGCCACTTTATAATCAGACTCTTTACACTTCGATTTCTATTGCAGAAATTGTGGATGAGATGAGCCGGCTTTCGTACGAAAAGGCAAGAGAAGATTTAATCTTGCAGATTAGTAAAATGTATTATCTGGGGCAAGTTACCGCGGAGCAGATCGCATTGATAAAAGCCAATATTACCCGATTGGAGGAATTGAGAGATATCACTCAGGCCTTTTTCGATAATGGAATGGCAATGGAAGTTGACTTGAAGCGGGTGAATATCAATCTTGAAAACCTGAAAGTGCAGTATGACAATGCGCAGGCGATGATGACACAACAGCTGAATATGCTGAAATATATCATGGATTATCCGGCAGAGAAGGAGATTGGATTATTACCGGTCAATACGGATAGTATTGCTACGGTAGCGTTGACCGGATTATCGGAAAATCTGTATGAACTTCAGTTGCTTCAATCGCAGGTACAGCTGGCAGAGAGGCAGAAACGGTTGATAAGTAATGGTTATATTCCTTCTCTCAATCTGACGGGGAACTGGAGGTTTGCTGCTTATACGGATGAGGCTTATCATTGGTTCCATTCCGGTCCGTCTAATCATTGGTTCCGTTCTTATGGAGTGGGGTTGACTTTGCGTATTCCTATCTTCGACGGTCTGGATAAGAAATACAAGATCCGGAAAGCGATGATTGATATTGAAATGATGAAACTTTCGCAGTTGGACATACGGAAGAACCTGCATACGCAATATCTGAATGCAGTCAATGATTTGATGAACAACCAACGCAACTTTAAAAAGCAGAAAGACAATTATCTGCTTGCCGAAGAAGTGTATGCAGTTACTACTGACCGTTACAGGGAAGGAATCACATCGATGACTGAGGTGCTGCAAGATGAAATGCGGATGAGTGAAGCACAGAATAATTACATTAGCGCACATTATAACTATCGGGTGACTAACCTGTTGTTGTTGAAGTTGACCGGACAGATAGCGTCCCTGTTCAAATAATAGATAACTAATTGAATCATTCATATGGAAACAATGGAAAAAAATACAGTCTCCGGTACACATCAGGAGAAAGCTAAGAAGATGAGAAAATTACGTCGTTGGCAGATAATAGTAAGTTTATTGGGAGTCGCTATTATCGTTTGGGGAGTGATTGAAATTGTTTTTCTCTTTCTGGGCTATAAGCAGACAGAGACCAGTAATGATGCACAGATAGAGCAATATGTGTCGCCTGTCAATCTGCGTGCATCAGGCTATATTAATAAGATTTATTTCACAGAACATCAGCAGGTGCACAAAGGGGATACATTGCTGGTGCTGGATGACCGCGAATATAAAATCCGGGTGATGGAAGCTGAAGCTGCATTGAAAGATGCGCAGGCAGGCGCTACTGTGATAAATGCGACCTTGCAGACTACGCAAACAACTGCATCTGTATATGATGCTTCTATTGCCGAAATAGAAATCCGGCTGGCAAAATTGGAGAAGGACCGGCAACGCTATGAAAATCTGGTCAAACGAAATGCGGCCACACCTATCCAGTTGGAACAGATTGCGACCGAATATGAAGCTACCTTCAAGAAGCTGGAAGCGACAAAGCGTCAACGGGAAGCAGCTCTTTCAGGAGTGAATGAAGTTTCTCATCGTCGTGAGAATACGGAAGCTGCTATTCAGCGTGCGACGGCTGCGCTTGAGATGGCACGGCTCAATCTTTCATATACAGTTGTATTGGCTCCTTGTGATGGCAAGTTGGGCCGGCGTTCGTTAGAGGAGGGACAGTTTATTACAGCAGGACAATGCATTACGTATATCCTTCCGGATACCCAAAAATGGATTATTGCTAATTATAAAGAAACGCAGATTGAGAATCTGCGTATCGGGCAGGAAGTTGCCATCACGGTAGATGCTATCAGTAAGAAAGAGTTTACAGGCAAAGTGACTGCTATTTCCGGAGCGACTGGTTCCAAATATTCACTGGTGCCAACGGATAATTCAGCAGGAAACTTCGTAAAGATACAGCAGCGTATTCCTGTCCGTATTGATTTCACGGATTTGTCGAAAGAAGATAATGATAAGTTGGCGGCAGGTATGATGGTAGTAGTAAAAGCTAAACTCTGATGATCATGCCTTCATGTCCTAGAAATTATCCTTTTTACAATTGGGTGCCCAAACCGGTAGGTATTATCATCCTATTGTTCTTTTTCCTGCCCATTCTTTCAGTAGGCGGAGTTTATTCTGTAAACAGTACCGAGATGATGAGCGGCTTAGGCATTATTTCCGAGCATATTCAGTTTGCTAATTTTGTGACCTCTATCGGTATGGCAGCGTTTGCTCCTTTTTTGTATGAACTGGTTTGCATACGCCGGGAGAAGCTGATGTGCATAGGTGGCTTTGCACTTATGTATGTTTTCAGTTATGTGTGTGCCAAAACTGACAGTATCTTTTTGCTGGCGCTTTGTAGTCTGCTGACAGGGTTCCTGCGTATGGTGCTGATGATGGTCAATCTGTTTACATTGATTAAATATGCTTTTGGTATGGAGGCAACGCGTAATATCACTCCCGGCATGGAGCCGAAAGATGCGGCGGGATGGGATAAGCTGGATATAGAGAAATGTGTCAGCCAGCCGGTAGTTTATCTGTTTTTTATGATTTTGGGGCAAATGGGCACAGCGCTGACGGCTTGGCTGGCTTTCGAATACGAATGGAAATATGTATACTATTTTATGATGGGCATTCTGCTGCTTTCCATTCTGATCCTGTTTATTACGATGCCTAATCATGGCTTTACCGGGCGCTTTCCGATCAATTTCCGTAAGTTCGGCAATGTAACTGCCTTTTGTATATCATTGACGTGCATCACTTATGTGTTGGTTTATGGCAAGGTGCTGGACTGGTATGATGATCAGTCTATTTGTTGGGCAACGGCAGTCAGTATTCTTTTTGCCGGTATTTTTCTTTATATGGATGCTACCCGGCGATCCTCTTATTTTATATTGGGAGCGCTGCGGCTACGTACGATTCGTATGGGAGCTTTGCTTTATTTACTACTGATGATTATTAATTCCAGTGCGATGTTTGTCAATGTGTATGCAGGGGTTGGGATGCACTTGGATAATTTGCAGAATGCATCATTGGCAAACTGGTGCATGGTTGGTTATTTTATAGGTGCCTTGATTTCTATTGTGTTGGGGTCTAAAGGGGTACATCTGAAATATCTTTTTGCTCTTGGCTTTTTCTTTTTGGTGTTATCGGCAGTATTTATGTATTTTGAGGTGCAGACAGCCGGACTTTACGAGCGAATGAAATATCCTGTGATTATCCGTACCATCGGGATGATGATTCTATATGCGTTGACAGCGGCTTATGCCAATCAGCGGATGCCTTTCAAATATCTTTCTACCTGGATCTGCATTATGCTTACCGTGCGCATGGTGCTGGGCCCGGGCATTGGAGGGGCAATCTATTCGAATGTATTGCAGGAGCGGCAGCAACATTATATAACCCGTTATGCGCAAAATGTAGATCTGGTCAATCCGGAAGCTTCCTCCTCCTATAGCAATACTGTGCAGGGAATGCAATATCAGGGAAAGAGTGAAACGGAAGCACATAATATGGCTGCTATGTCCGTCAAAGGGCGGATACAAGTACAGGCAACACTCTCTGCTGTGAAAGAAATGGCGGGATGGACTATTTATGCTGGTGTTATTTGTATGATTTTTGTGCTCGTTGTGCCTTATCCCAAACGAAAATTGCTAACTTAGTATTGTTTTTCAAATAGTAATCAGATTATAAGTGTTTTGTTATTATGAATACCTTTCAGGAACGTTTGTTACAACTGGACCGGGATTTATTGAGTGGGAACAATATCTGTAGTTCGAGGGGAGTGCTGAACGCCTTTCCGTCTTCTTTAAAGAAACTCTTTCTCATGAGGGGGCTTGGGCTGATTATCTGTCGGCAGGGAAATTTTCAGTTTGCGCTGAATCAACGCTTATTTCGGGCAAACGCCGGCGAAACTCTCTTTATCCCGGAAGATTCGCATTTCCAGGTGCTTCAGGAATCCGAAGATATGGAGGTATTTATTCTTGCCTATCAGATCCAGCCTATACGGGATATTATCGGTAATTCGGTTGTTTCCATGTATATGTATTCACAACTTATTCCGGAACCTTGCTATGTGTGGACTACTGGGGAAGAAAATGAAATCGTAAAATACATGTCTTTGCTGGACAGTGCTCTGGAAATGGAGGAGAGTGTGTTCAACCTTTATGAAAGAAAACTCCTTTTGCTGGCCCTTACATATCGGATCTGTTCTATTCACAATCGTAAACTGATCAGTGTAGGGCAAGAAACCGGGGGAAGAAAAAATGAAATCTTTGTCCGGCTGATTCAACTCATAGAGCAATATTATATGAAGGAACGTGGAGTCGGATTCTATGCAGATAAGCTTTGTCTGTCTCCTAAGTACCTGTCTGCGCTTGCCAAGAATATTTGCGGATATACAGTACAGGAGCTTGTCTTTAAAGCTATTATCCGTAAGTCGATCTCATTACTCAAAAATACACAGAAAGACATTCTGGAGATATCTAATGAATTAAACTTCCCCAATGCTTCTTATTTCGGCACATTCTTTAAGAAGCAAATGGGGATGTCGCCTCAACAATATAGGAGGAACCTTTAATGGGAAAAGTTTTCTCCTGTATTGACTGTTATTCTTTTTCTCCGTAAGCCAGATCGCCTGCGTCGCCCAGTCCCGGCACAATGTAGGAATGTTCGTTGATTTCAGGATCGATGGCCGCGCACCAGATGGTTGTTTTGTTCTCGGGAAATACATTCATAATATGTTCGATTGCGTGTTGGCTGGCAATGATGGACGCTACGTGAATTTCGGCTGGATGACCTTTGGTGAGCATTGCCTGGTAGCTTAGCTCCATGCTGCCGCCTGTAGCCAGCATTGGGTCAGTGATAATCAGCGTTTTGTCATCAATACGGGGAGAAGCGATATATTCTATGTGTATATCAAACTTCAGTGTGTCCTTATATTTACGATAGGCAGAGACGAATGCGTTTTCCGCCCCGTCGAAATAACTTAGAAAACCCTGGTGAAAAGGAAGACCGGCGCGGAGAATGGTGCTGATGACAAGCTGGTTGTCCGGTGTGCTGACGGGAGCAATACCTAGTGGTGTCTGGATGTTTTTTACAGAGTATCGGAACTCTTTGCTCATTTCGTAGGCCATGATTTCTCCGATCCGTTCAATATTACGGCGGAAACGCAGGCGGTCGTTCTGAACTTCTACATTTCTGATTTCGGATATGTACTGGTTTAGAATCGAATTTGTTTGGCTAAAATCAATTACTTTCATATTATAGTTTAATCATAATTTAATCTCATTTTCATCGTATTGACAACATACTGGCTTGCAAAGTAAACGATAATCTTTCAAATTGCAATATTCAGTTTGCAGATATTGTTAGGAATTTATAAAAGAGATTCAATTAGGGAAAAATTTCTCTAATCCCTTCTTCCTTTTCAAAGAAAGTATTACTTTTGTACCCGGATTTACAAGGGGCATCCAAAGCTCCTTTCTTTAAGCTGGAAAGAGATAATAAAACAAAATACCAATTTTAATTAATTCAAAAGAAAATGGCAAATTTAGATTTGAGCAAGTACGGTATTACAGGTGTAACTGAAATCCTGCACAATCCGTCTTATGATGTTTTGTTCGCTGAAGAAACAAAACCGGGTCTGGAAGGCTTTGAAAAAGGTCAAGTAACAGAATTAGGCGCTGTTAATGTAATGACAGGTATCTATACCGGTCGCTCTCCTAAAGATAAATTCTTCGTTAAGAATGAAGCTTCTGCTGATTCAGTATGGTGGACTTCTGACGAATATAAAAACGACAACAAACCTTGTACAGAAGAAGCTTGGACTGACTTGAAGGCTAAAGCTGTTAAACAATTGTCTGGCAAACGTTTGTTTGTTGTTGATACTTTCTGCGGTGCTAACGAAGCAACTCGTATGAAAGTACGTTTCATCATGGAAGTAGCTTGGCAGGCTCACTTCGTAACTAACATGTTTATCCGTCCGACTGCAGAAGAACTTGCTAGCTATGGAGAACCTGATTTTGTATGTTTCAACGCTTCTAAAGCAAAAGTTGACAACTACAAAGAGCTTGGTTTGAACTCTGAAACTGCTACTGTTTTCAATTTGAAGACTAAAGAACAAGTTATCCTGAATACTTGGTATGGTGGTGAAATGAAGAAAGGCATGTTCTCTATCATGAACTATATGAACCCGCTTCGTGGTATCGCTTCTATGCACTGTTCTGCTAATACAGATATGGAAGGAACTAGTTCAGCTATCTTCTTCGGTTTATCTGGTACAGGTAAGACTACTTTGTCTACTGACCCGAAACGTAAGTTGATCGGTGACGACGAACACGGATGGGATAACGAAGGCGTATTCAACTACGAAGGTGGTTGCTATGCTAAAGTTATCAACCTGGATAAAGAAAGTGAACCGGATATCTACAACGCTATCAAACGTGATGCTTTACTTGAAAACGTAACTGTGGCTGCTGATGGTAAAATCGACTTCACGGATAAGAGTGTAACTGAAAATACTCGTGTTTCTTATCCTATCTATCACATCGAAAATATCGTTAAGCCTATTTCTAAAGGTCCGCACGCTAAACAAGTTATCTTCTTGTCAGCTGATGCATTTGGTGTATTGCCTCCGGTATCTATCCTAAATCCGGAACAAGCTCAATACTACTTCCTGTCTGGATTTACAGCTAAATTGGCTGGTACAGAACGTGGTATCACTGAACCGACTCCGACATTCTCTGCTTGCTTTGGTGCTGCTTTCTTGTCATTGCACCCGACTAAATATGCTGAAGAATTGGTGAAGAAGATGGAAATGACTGGTGCTAAGGCATACTTGGTTAATACAGGTTGGAATGGTTCTGGCAAACGTATCTCTATCAAAGATACTCGTGGTATCATCGATGCTATCCTTGACGGTTCTATCGACAAAGCTCCTACTAAGGTTATTCCTTTCTTCGACTTTGTTGTTCCTACAGAACTTCCGGGTGTTGATCCGAAGATCCTTGACCCACGCGACACTTACGAATGTGCTTGCCAATGGGAAGAAAAAGCAAAAGATTTGGCTGGACGTTTCATCAAGAACTTCGCTAAGTTTACAGGTAACGAAGCTGGTAAGGCTTTAGTTGCTGCTGGTCCGAAGCTCTAATCGAACATAGATATGTAATGCAAAACTGGGCGGTTCCGAAAGGAGCCGTCTTTTTTTGTTAATATGAAGGTAATTCCGTATCTTTGTTAATCTGAATTATATCCGATAAAACGCTGACAAAGAAATGATTATTACTTATTTAAGACTCTTTTATACGTTCGCAAAAATTGGTATGTTTACTATTGGCGGAGGCTATGCCATGATTCCTTTGATAGAACGTGAAATAGTAAAGAAAAACTGGATGAGCAAGGAAGAATTTATGGAAATGTTTGCCTTGACTCAATCACTCCCCGGTGTTTTTGCAGTAAATATTTCCATTTTCGTGGGTTATAAACTTCATAAAGTAAGCGGAAGTCTGGTATGTGCATTGGCGACTATTCTGCCTTCTTTTGCTATAATGATGCTGATTGCCATGTTCTTTGCCCGTTTTCAGGATAATGAGGTAATGATTCGTATTTTTTATGGGATACGTCCGGCAGTAGTAGCGTTGATTCTGTTTCCCTGTATATCTGCGGTCAGAGCTTTGAAATTGAAGTACGTGCAACTGGTAGCCCCTGTGATTGCTACTGTCTTGATCTGGCAATTCGGGCTTTCTCCTGTTTATGTAGTACTGGCGGGAATTGCCGGAGGGTTGGTATATACGCTATGGTTGAAAGATAAGATTAAAGATATAAAGGCATGATATATTGGCAGTTACTTTGGGTGTATCTGAAAATAGGTACGTTTGGTTTCGGAGGTGGTTATGCTATGCTTTCACTTATCCAGCATGAAATTGTAGATCTCCACCACTGGCTGACTCCCCAGCAATTTACGGATGTAGTGGCGATTTCTCAAATGACTCCGGGACCTATTGGCATTAACAGTGCTACTTATGTAGGCTATGCAGTGACACAAAGTGTATGGGGAGCGGTGCTTGCTACTGTGGCAGTTTGTTTGCCTTCCTTCATATTGGTTTTACTGATCTCTTATTTTTTCGCGAAGTGTAAGGATAATAAATATATTAAAGCAGCGATGTCCGGCTTACTTCCTATGTCGGTGGCATTGATTGCTTCAGCTGCCTTATTGATGATGAACAGAGAGAACTTTATTGATTATAAAAGTATAGGAATCTTTGCGGCAGCTTTCTTTATTACATGGAAATGGGATTTGCATCCTATTCTGCTGATCTGCCTGGCAGGTGTGGCAGGAGTAATCTTGTATTAAAAAAACTTATTATAAGAAACGTTATTGCTTGTCTGTCATTACTTTGTCTATTTTTGTGAAAGTTGGACTAAGAAACAGAATTATGGTGTATCTGGATACCGATAAGCAAACCTGTGCGGATTTAAGCATAACGGAAAGCGTGTATGACGAGCAACCTCTTTGTTCCTTGTTTCTGAAAACAGAAACGAAACAGGGGAAATCTCTGATGCTGGAGTGGATTATGTATCCGTTGAGTGACTGGGAGACGATCTGTAAACGTCAGAAAGCAATCGACTGGGAGTTTCTGCCGGATCTTCCCCTAAATGAGGAGGAACTGGATTTTATCGAATATTATCTAGGTTACCGCGATCAGATAAGGAGAAATAATATTCTATTTACATGTGCCGGACTTATTGACCGTCTGGTGAGATACGATCCTAATCGTTATGTTATTTGCAGAGGAGTGAAACTCGTTATTCTCATGTTGCATCGTTTGGAAGAATGGGTGACAGGGGCGAGGAGTGATATGCCTAAATTGTTGAAGGAGGCTGTCTGTACTGTGCGGAGCATTTTGCATGGAAGTGAACTGGAAGAAGTGCTGGAGCAAACTTCTGATGAAAAAGCCCGCTTATCGATTTATGCTATTGATAAATATGATTATCTGTTTCGTTCCACCCGTCTTTTGTCTGTCAAAGAGTTGTTATCCATTATTTATTTACTGGATGTTTGCAGAACGGCCCATCGGGTTGCAAAAGAAAAGAAGCTTAATTGTACTCCTAAGATGGTACAGGCAATGGAGTTTTCTGTAGAGGGAGTCGTGCATCCGTTTGTGAAGAATGCGCAGCGAAATAATTGGGACATGTTTCAGGGGAATATCTCGCTTTTTACCGGTTCCAATATGGCGGGAAAGTCTACTACGCTAAAGGCATTGACTCTGGCTGTTTGGCTGGCTCATTGCGGATTACCCGTTTTTGCCGAGTCGATGACTTGTCCGGTTTATGAAGGTATCTATACTTCTATAAATTTACCGGACTCTCTGAGAGACGGGCGGAGCCACTTTATGGCAGAGGTACTTCGGATTAAAGAAATACTGATAAAAGTGGGAAGCGGGAAGAAGTGCTTGGTGGTGCTGGATGAAATGTTTCGGGGAACAAATGCGAAAGATGCGTTTGAGGCTTCCGTTGCAGTCAATGAATTATTGAGAGACTTTCCACATTGTCATTTTCTGATATCGACGCATATTCTCGAGTATGCAAAAGCATTTGAACATGATTGCTCCTGTTGCTTCTACTATATGGAGGCCGAAATCAAGGAGGATAATTTTGTATGCCCTCATCGGTTGCTGAAAGGAATATCGGAAGCCAGGGTTGGGTATTGGATTGTAAAGAAGCTGTTGAATATGCATGAACTTGAGATAGAAAAAGCCCGCTAGATCTCATCTGGCGGGCTTTTAACTTATTTAAAGCGATTGCTTACGATTTGTTCGCACGTTTACGTTCGATTTCATCCAGAATAACTTTGCGCATACGCATTGCTTTCGGAGTCACTTCTACATATTCATCTTCTTTGATGTACTCCAGTGCTTCCTCAAGTGAGAACTGAACGGGCGGAATCAGACGAACTTTATCATCAGATCCGGAAGCGCGCATGTTGGTGAGCTTCTTGGATTTTGTAACGTTGATAACCAGGTCGTTGTCATGAGAGTGCTCTCCTACTACCTGGCCTGCGTATACTTCGTCTTGCGGGAAGATGAAGAACTTACCGCGGTCCTGTAATTTATCGATAGCATAAGCAAAAGCGGTTCCGCTTTCCATGGCAATCATAGAACCGTTGGTACGGCGTTCGATTTCTCCTTTGTGCGGCTGGTATTCTTTGAAACGGTGTGCCATGATAGCTTCACCGGCAGAAGCAGTCAGTACGTTGGTACGAAGACCGATGATACCACGCGAAGGCATATCAAACTCAAGGTTGATACGTTCGCCCGTATTTTCCATCTTCACCATTTCACCTTTACGGCGGGTCACCATATCAATAATCTTGCTTGAATATTCTTCCGGCACGTTGATTGTCAATTCTTCAATCGGTTCGCACTTAACGCCGTCTATTTCTTTAAAGATAACCTGTGGCTGGCCTACCTGCAATTCGTATCCTTCGCGGCGCATGGTCTCGATCAATACAGAAAGATGAAGTACGCCACGACCGGAAACGATCCATTTGCCGTCTTCTTCACTCTTTCTTACGCGAAGTGCCAGATTCTTATCAAGCTCTTTCATCAGACGATCGTGGATGTGGCGTGAGGTAACGAACTTACCGTCTTTTCCGAAGAACGGAGAGTCATTGATGGCAAATAACATACTCATCGTCGGCTCGTCGATGGCGATTGGCGGCAATGCTTCCGGATTTTCGAAATCGCAGACAGTATCTCCGATCTCAAATCCTTCGATACCTACCAATGCGCAAATATCTCCTGATGAAACTTCATTGGTTTTTACGCGTCCCAAACCTTCAAATACATGAAGTTCTTTAATTTTAGATTTGAACATGTCGCCATTGCGTTTTACAAGCGTAATGTTCATTCCTTCTTTCAGGGTACCGCGGTGTACACGACCTACAGCGATACGACCGGTATAAGAAGAATAATCCAGTGAAGTGATTAACATCTGCGGAGTTCCTTCCAGTTGTTTGGGAGCCGGGATGTTTTCGATAATACAGTCCAGTAACGGGGTAATGGTTTCTGTAGGCTTTTGCCAGTCTGTACTCATCCAGTTATTCTTGGCAGAACCGTAAATAACGGGGAAGTCCAGCTGGTCTTCCGTTGCGTTGAGGCTGAACATCAGATCAAATACCATTTCGTAAACTTCTTCCGGACGGCAGTTGGGCTTATCTACCTTATTAACTACCACAATTGGTTTCAAACCGATTTCCAGTGCTTTCTGAAGAACGAAACGTGTTTGGGGCATCGGGCCTTCGAAAGCATCGACTAGCAGAATACAGCCATCTGCCATATTCAATACACGTTCTACTTCACCACCGAAGTCGCTGTGTCCCGGAGTATCAATGATGTTAATTTTAGTACCGTTGTAGTTGATGGATACATTTTTAGAAAGGATCGTTATACCACGTTCACGTTCCAGGTCGTTGTTATCCAGGATAAGTTCACCACTATTTTGATTGTTGCGGAATAGATTTCCTGCCAACAACATCTTGTCAACCAGCGTTGTTTTCCCATGGTCAACATGGGCAATGATTGCAATGTTTCGAATATTTTGCATATAATACCTATTATTTGGCGGCAAAGGTACGAAAATAGGATTAGAAATATATGCTATAACTACATTTTTTTTCTTGTAAAACGTTGTGAGATATAAAGATAATGTCTATCTTTGCACGCTCAAAAGAATAATTTACTATATAAAAATTCTAAAAATTATGTATTTAGACGCAGCTGAAAAGCAAGAAATCTTTGGAAAGTACGGGAAGTCTAACTCTGATACTGGCTCTACTGAGGCGCAGATAGCTTTGTTTTCCTACCGTATTTCTCATCTGACTGAGCACATGAAGCTCAACAGAAAAGATTATAGTACAGAGAGAGCTTTAACAATGTTGGTAGCAAAACGTCGTCGTTTGCTTAACTACCTGAAAGCTAAAGACATCGCAAGATATCGTGGTATTGTTAAAGAACTTGGTTTGCGTAAGTAATCTACTTGCCGCGAAAAGATTAAAAACCGTTTCTCATTGTGAGAAACGGTTTTTTTATTGTCTTCATGAAGGGTGGATTAGTATTTTATGCTGTGCACATTGATTGCAGCCGGCTGTCCGTTGTATAGTGCTCCACAACTAATTGTCAGGAATGTAGACGAGTTCGCATTATTACAGCGAATGATGGCTTTTCCATTCTTGTCAGTGGTAACTTTAGGGTTCCAATAGATTGTACGGCGGTGGTCATTGCCTTGTCCTTTACTGATATCCGGATAATAGGGTGAATAAAATTCGATAGGTTGGGAGTAACCTTGGATTTGTGTGTTTCGAATACCACGTGACTGGTACTTCTTTTCCGGGTCCCAATTGTCGATAGTAGTGATATAGCAAATTGCATAGCTATTCTTTTTTCTATCAAAGGAAAAGGGGGAATCTAGATAACTTTTTAAGGCTTTTTCTTCAAAAGGGGAAAGTCTGGAAGTTTCCAAATGTTGTTGTAGGCTTTCATCACTTAGATAAAAAGTCTTGTCGTCATCTATTCCGGCTGTAGCTGACGGACCGTCGCAAATCATAACAGATTTTATTGCATCAATGCTTTTATCTATAAAAAGTTCTCGATCAAATATCGGATAAAGGACTCCATTTACCGTACATAGCATTGGATGACCGTTATATGACATGGTCAACAATGGAAAATCTGCATCCCAACTGGATTTTACTTGAATATTAGAATTCAGTGTCGCCATTAACCAAGGAAAATAATCCATGAATCCTCCTCCATCACGTATCTGGTCCAATTCCTTCGGTATATCATAATAGGCTCTGACAGATTGTTCAAAAGCGAGAATTTTTTTGTATTTTGTACGCTTGGCTTTCACCATAACCTGATTCAATACGTGGGCATCGTGTCCTATAATAGAATCTAAATAAAGAGAATCGGAGAGATGGCTCCACCAACTAAGAGCACTTATGTCTTCCCATTTTGGATGGAACTCTTCGTAGCTATACTTACGCAAATCAGGTGCAAAGTTACGAAAAAGTAATATGTTTGTTTTCCGATTCAACTTTTTCCCTTTCCGGCGAGTTTGGAAGATTGCACTCATGGATCCAGTAAAGGTATCCATTGGGATATGGAAAAATCCCAAAGAGTCTGTGAGAGTAAAGCCTGCTGCCGATACTGTGTCTTGTCGGGCAATAACACTTACAAGTATATCTTTCTGTTCTTTGTTTCTTAGAAAAGATGTTATCTGTCCGTGTAAGGTTAACCTTGTTTCTGGCAAATAGGCAGGCTTTTGGGGAATACTACTGATGGCTTGGCTTATATCATATTTTCTCCATCCGTGAATCATCAGTAAGATGTCTAGTGCCACTCTCCGCTTGGGGGAATGGTCTACGAAATAATATCCGGGTTGATGGATATATCCTTTCAGATCTGATGTAAGCAGCAAATCTGTATAAATCGTCTGATCGAATCGTTGGAAATCTGATTGTAAAGCGTCTCGGATGGCTACGGAAAAGTGTCCTTGTATCGGTTTACCGGTATTGTCTTTCATTGAGATATGGTATTCAATAGGTTCAAAAGGATAGTACAATGCATTGGGGGATGTGGCTGTTAACTGTAAAGATGGAGAAGGCATCACATAGCAAAAACGCTCGCATAGCGTTGCCCCATTGCTATTCATTAAAGAGAGTTGTATGACTCCTCCCGGCAATCCCTGAGTGGATAACGGGAGATGATATACTGTTTGATCTTTAAAATCAATGGTCTGATACATGAGCGGACGTCCTTGATGTGATATGAATAAAGCCAGTGTATCTTTGAGACTTGTCGAATTTCTGAGAACTTTGATGACTAATGCTTTTTCTTTAGATGTCACATTTAGCACATATCCTCTGGGTAATGCCTTTGGCAGCTGAAATGAGTATTTTTTATCTTGATAGGTCACTACAGCTTTGGCTTGTTTGTCTGTAGGGGTGTATATAAAGCATCCCATACCGTTGTGGAGGGTTGTAAATTGCGCAAGTTCTACATCATCCGGCCCATAAACAGTTCCTGAAATGCCTACTGTACCTTCTTCTTTACTTGTCGCTTCGAATGCAACGACTGAAGGTATTCCCTCTACTAATTGTCCACCTTCCGGGAAGAATCGAATCATGAAATCTTTTTCTTTTGAACGTGGACGTTGCTTCATAGATTCGTCCATTCGGTAGGTGATGATGCTCCGGTTTTCGTCTACTTCGCTCCTCCGTTTTCTATATACAGGGATCGTACGCGAGAAATATTGCTTTTCACTGAATGCCAACATCCATTTCGTATAAGCCCTAATCTCATAAAAACCGGAGAATAAGGCTTTTGTCAGTATGAATTGTCCTTCTCCTTCTCCATCCCGCAACTGTATAATTTGTCGTTCGGCAGTATTTCCTAGTTGGTCTAATAGTTCTACATAAAGTGGGGTACTGATTGGGCTAGGCTGGTTTTGCTCGGCCGTTACTACGTATGCCTTATACCATATTGTGTCTCCGATGTAGTAACTGGTGTTGTCCAAATGTAGATAGGCCTTCTCGCGTGGATATGCATCAGCGTAGGCTTGTGAACGGGCAAAGTAAGTTGCGAATATCGAATCCGCAATTTGCTGGCTATGAATTTGCACGGCTATACTTGATAGGAGGCAAAGGAGGGTGATTATGGGGCGCCGATTCATTGCGTTTTGAGTGATTAGTAATTTGAAGGTAGTGGAACGTCAAATGTTAACATAACTATACTTGTTTAGTCACGAATAGTTGCAAAATGAACAGTTGGACCATAATGACTGTGAATTGATTGTGTGTGTTCATAAGCTATATATATTTAGAGGTTTAACAATAAGTACTTATGATCTATAGTTTTACAAGAAAGGAAAAAATAATGATAATATGAAAATTCCGAGTTTAATTAGTGTTAATCTCCAGTCTATATATTACTTAATCCATTTTCAAGGCAGGTAGGTGAAAAGAGATATATTATGGGAGATATTTTAGGATTATAATTGTGTTCATCTAAAGATTTTGCTATTTTTGCAACCTAATTATTCTAATTTATCACCTTTGCTAACTAAAAAACTTTCAATATGGATACGAGTAAGATTGTTGGAGAGAAAATTAAAGCGCTCCGGGAAGATAAATCAATAAGTATAGAAGAATTGGCACAGCGTTCGGGTTTGGCTATCGAGCAGATCGAACGTATTGAGAATAATATCGATATACCTTCGCTTGCACCACTAATTAAAATAGCGCGTGTGTTAGGCGTGCGTCTGGGTACTTTTCTTGATGATCAGGATGAAATCGGTCCTGTGGTATGCCGTAAAAAAGAGGCTAAAGATGCCATCAGTTTTTCCAATAATGCGATTCATTCACGCAAGCATATGGAATATCATTCGTTGTCTAAATCGAAAGCGGACCGTCACATGGAACCATTTATCATTGATGTGATGCCGACAGAGGACAGCGACTTTGTGCTTTCTTCTCATGAGGGAGAAGAGTTTATTATGGTCATGGAAGGGGTTATGGAAATCAGTTATGGTAAAAATACCTATTTGCTGGAAGAAGGTGATAGCATCTATTATGATTCCATCGTTCCCCATCATGTACATGCTTACGAGGGACAGGCTGCTAAAATATTGGCTGTAGTCTACACACCGATTTAAAAAAATATCAGGTATCAAATATTAAGAATAATCTCATGCAATTATTTGAACGTACTCTTGGACAATGGCTGGAACATTGGGCCGAAGAGACTCCCGATAAGGAATATATCGTATATTCCGACCGTAATCTTCGTTTTACCTGGAGTCAGCTGAACCAGCGTGTGGATGATATGGCGAAAGGACTGATCGCTGTTGGTGTGGAACGTGGTACTCATGTCGGCATATGGGCAGCGAACGTGCCCGATTGGCTGACATTGCTGTATGCCTGTGCCAAGATTGGTGCGGTATACGTCACAGTAAATACGAATTATAAGCAGTCTGAACTGGAATATCTTTGCCAGAATTCTGATATGCATACACTTTGTATCGTTAATGGCGAAAAGGACAGTGACTTTGTGCAAATGACGTACACGATGCTTCCTGAATTGAAAACCTGCGAACGCGGTCATTTGAAGAGTGAACGTTTCCCATATATGAAGAACGTGGTATATGTCGGTCAGGAAAAACATCGGGGAATGTATAATACGGCTGAGATATTGCTATTGGGGAATAATGTGGAAGATGACCGTCTGACTGAACTCAAAAATCAGGTAGATTGCCATGATGTGGTAAATATGCAGTATACATCAGGAACTACCGGTTTTCCGAAGGGAGTGATGCTGACTCATTATAATATTGCCAACAACGGTTTTCTGACTGGTGAACACATGAAGTTTACGGCTGATGATAAACTTTGTTGTTGTGTGCCGCTGTTCCATTGTTTTGGAGTGGTGTTGGCTACGATGAACTGTCTGACTCATGGTTGTACGCAAGTGATGGTAGAGCGGTTTGATCCGCTGGTAGTGCTGGCGTCCATTCATAAAGAACGCTGTACGGCCCTCTACGGGGTGCCTACTATGTTTATTGCCGAGTTGCACCATCCGATGTTTGATCTGTTCGATATGTCTTGTTTGCGTACTGGCATAATGGCCGGTTCGTTGTGTCCGGTTGAACTGATGAAACAGGTAGAAGAAAAGATGTATATGAAGGTTACCAGTGTATACGGACTGACAGAAACAGCTCCCGGTATGACTGCAACCCGCATCGATGATTCGTTTGATGTACGTTGTAATACGGTAGGACGTGACTTTGAATTTACTGAAGTCAGAGTAATTGATCCCGAAACTGGAGAAGAATGTCCGGTAGGTGTGCAGGGAGAAATGTGCAACCGTGGATATAATACGATGAAAGGATATTATAAAAACCCGGAAGCTACGGCTGAAGTGATTGATAAAGATAACTTCTTGCATTCGGGCGATTTGGGTATTAAAGATGAAGACGGAAATTACCGGATCACCGGGCGTATCAAGGATATGATTATTCGCGGTGGTGAAAATATCTATCCGCGTGAAATTGAAGAATTTCTTTATAAGCTTGATGGAGTAAAGGATGTTCAGGTAGCAGGTATTCCCTCTAAGAAATATGGTGAAGCGGTTGGTGCATTTATCATCTTACAGGAAGGAGTGGAAATGCATGAGTCAGATGTACGTGATTTCTGTAAGAATAAGATTTCCCGTTATAAAATACCGAAATATGTCTTCTTTGTGAAAGAATTCCCGATGACAGGTAGCGGTAAAATTCAGAAATTCAGATTGAAAGACCTTGGACTGCAACTTTGTAAGGAGCAGGGGATAGAAATTATTTAAATGAAGAACTAAAAATGAAGAATGAAGAATTGCTATGCAGCATATAGCGCAGCTGATTCTTCATTCTTCATTTTTAGTTCTTCATTCTTAAATGAAATCGTCTCCCAGTTGCATCTGGGCGTCATTTACATACTTGCGGATGGAATGTTCTTCGTCTTTACGGCAAATTAGCAGGACATTGTCCGATTCAGCTATCAGATATCCTTCCAGTCCATCGATTACGGCGAGTTTACCTTTAGGGAGTACGATCATATTATCTTTTCCATTGTATATCAAAGAATGGCTTTTTAACGTTACATTGCCTTCCCGGTCTCTTTCTGACAAATCGTAGAGTGATCCCCATGTGCCCAGATCAGACCATCCAAAGTCGCCCAAAGATACATATACATTGTCTGCTTTTTCCATGATGCCGAAGTCGATGGAAACATTGGGACATGCAGGGAAGTTTTCTTCAATAAATGCTTTTTCTTTGTCGGTGGCATAGATGTTTTTTCCTGGTGCCAGTTTGGATGCTAATTCGGGAAGAAGGATTTCTGTGGCTTTTATGATAGTATTGACATTCCACATGAATAATCCGGAATTCCAGTAAAATTCACCGCTTTCTACGAATACTTTTGCCAATTCCAACTCCGGTTTTTCGGTGAATGTCTTTACTTTGTAGAAGCCATCGCCGGTTGGTTCGTCAATTTGTATATAGCCATATCCGGTTTCAGGTCGGTTGGGTTTGATTCCCAATGTCAGTAACTTCTCAGAGTGAGAAACGAATTCCAATCCTTTAATGATTGCGGCACGAAATTCTTCTTCCTTTAAAATCAGATGATCTGAGGGGGCAACTACGATATTCGCATTCGGGTTTAAAGCACGGATATGATAGGCAGCCCATGCGATGCATGGAGCCGTATTTCTTCTTGCCGGTTCCAATAATATCTGTTTCTCATCCAGTTCGGGAAGTTGTTCCTTTACCAGATCGGCATACATTGCATTGGTAACAATAAGAATATTTTCGGTCGGGATTACTTTTTGAAAGCGGTCGAAGGTCTGTTGCAGGAGTGAACGACCGGTTCCGAAGAAGTCAAGAAATTGTTTGGGCAATGTTTTGCGGCTAAACGGCCAGAAGCGGCTACCGATACCACCACCCATAATCACGCAATAATTATCCATGTTTGTCATGATAGTGACTCTATTTTTAAATGTTTTTGCTAATGTACGGTTTATTCTCTAAATACAGAAGTCTTTGGGGCATGTTTTATTATTTTTTGCTCCTTTTTTTACTCAAACTATTGTGGATTCAAAATATTGTCGTATCTTTGCACCGCAATTGAGAAATCAAGCATGCCCAGATGGCGGAATCGGTAGACGCGCTGGTCTCAAACACCAGTGGATTCACTTCCATCCCGGTTCGACCCCGGGTCTGGGTACCACGAAAAGCTAAGAATTGAGTAATCAATTACTTAGTTTTTTTGTTATAGGGCATTTCTTTCTAATGTGCACTATCAGAAGTTTCCCGATATTTTCTATAGACTGTGTTATTTGCAGCAAAAATACTAAAAAGGTGCAATTCACTTTTACGATGAATTGCACCTTTTCTTATCTCTCAGTATCATTTATCCCTTACCTACCTTTATCCAGGTTGCTTTCTTCCATAACCATTCTAATGGACCCTGACGATGTGAACGAAGCCACCAGTTACAAAAAAAGTATTGTAAAAAGAATACGCTTACACCAATAAGGATACACGCTGTAATGCCTGTATGCAGATAAAGCCCTAGTCCCCAGTTGTAAAACAAGAACCCTCCGATTAAAGATTGTGACAGGTAGTTGGTCAAGCTCATGCGTCCATAAGGTGCAAATTTATGAAGAACATTCTTAAGGGTTGTCTGGTAATAAACCAGTATGATACCTGCAAACATGATTCCTGTAAATGCAATATTTGACAGTGACTTGCATAGAAGGACAGAAGGTACAAGTAGTGCTTCGTGACTTATAAAGTCGGGGAGTATATTTATCAAACCATAAATGGGGAAAAAGGCGGTAACGGCTATGATGAATACTTTAATCTAGATTTTTATATTCTTTTCTGAATAGAGAAACGCGTTGCTACGCCCAATTATCATACCTACCATAAACAGACCGGCGGTTTGAGTAACTCTTCCGTGTAATAGCATCCAACCCATATTGGCAACATTACCCGTCCATATGGCAGTTTTGCACATTTCGAGGAAAGAACCTTCTTTTTGAGCAGCATTGACTAACTCCCAGTATGGAGCATCAAGATCAGCATTGATAATATAGTCGGGGTTGATGAGTGCATAAATTATTTGTCCCAACTCAATAGGCTGCAGGAGAAGAATAACTGCTATGATTGTGACTGTGCGGGTAGAAAGCCGACAGACTGCGATCAATACATAGCCCAACAATGCATAGAGTATCAATATTTCACCGGGAAATAGGGCAGAATTGATGCAGGCTATAAAAAGAAGTAATACTAACCGCCAGGCAAATCGACCACGAAAATCTTTTCCTTTTTGTTTTTGTGAGTTGTCTTGAATAAAAAAGCTAAATCCAAAAAGCAATGCGAAAATGCAGTAGGCTTTACCGGAGAAGGTAAAAAACACACTGTCCCAGATTACTCTGTCTGTAAATATCAGAAAGTTGCAGGTTTCTTCCGGAAAGCTATTAAGACTGAACCGTTCGATAAAATGGATAAGAGTAATCCCCATTACGGCAAAACCACGTAATACATCTGCTATTTCGATACGATTATTACTGGGTAGTGTACTAGATAAGTGCATACTTTTTAGAGTTATAATGTTAACATGTTTTTTATTTCAGATGCAAATTTAACGTACGCCCTCCATATTTCAGGAAAAATACTGTTCAATAAAGAACAAAATATGACCTTCAGGGGCTTTGTAGCATCTTGGAAAAGGCAATGTTTTATAGTTGAACCATGCTATGTTGGTTTTATCAAATAGAAACAACTGGTACTGAATACATTTCTTATGAAAGGAATATGTGCGATCATTCTGTTTAGTTTGCGTGGGGCTAGTCCAAATTTAATTTTGTAGTGCGGGTTGATGAAGTATAACTGTTCATTGATGATTTGATAGCCAGTCTGTTTTACTGTTTTTCGCAGCATTTCTATTGTACATCTGGTCTGTTTGATGGTTAGCAATTCTTGGATCGTGCTTTCTTGTTCACTGAAGATTCTCAAAATTCCTTGATATAAAATGCGAGGTAACAGATGGATAAATGGCATATGAGAGATAACTTTACTTCGTGCAATCTGCTGATGACCGCCAAATGGCATTTGCCAGGCAGGAAAAGCGATGAAGATAACACCGTTGGGAGATAGATAATTCTTTAAGCTGTGCAGAAATAACTCTTTGTTGTCGATGTGTTCTATTACATCATGTATGAGGATAAGCGGGAAATGTTTCTGTAAATCATTTAATAAGAAGATATCAGAAGCAATAAAAGTTCCTTTTTGCTTTTTGGTAATGAAGAAGTTTTTTGCCTGTTCAATTCGCGAGACGGCAATATCGATTCCAATGGTGTCACAACCTAGTTCAGCGAAAGGAAGCAGATTTCCTCCTTCGCCACATCCTACTTCCAATACCTTGTTTGGCAGGTTGCCGATATTCTTTTTTATATAAGGTATATAATAATTTCTCGTAGTGTGAGCTTGTTCCTCAAAATAACGTTCGCGGTTTGTATGTCGTTCCTGCATTTGATTTGTCAATTGTTTCTAGGGTTTCTATAGTTATGATTCACGATCGGCCAGAAGACTGCATGACAGAATGACTTTTTACCAGGAAAAACGAATACCTACAGGAACGGTGAACGTAACCGGATGTTCTTTTCGGATGGTACGCAATGAACTTCCATCGGGAATATAATAATTGATAGTTGGTTCTATGTAGATGCTGGTATGGGGTGTAAACTGATATTGTACACCTGCGCTTGCATTGACTGACCATTGTAAAGGCGCCTCTAATGTCTGATAACCTAAATTAATGGGTACACTGTCTGTTACATGGGAAGTATGCAGTGTACTTTTTAACGGGATCTCCATTTGGAAACCGGCTGTCGAGTAGAATGAGAGCCGTTTGTAATTTCCAAGTCGGTAAGAAATACGGAAAGGGATACCGATATAATGGAGCTTCTGTGTTTCCTGAATGCGGTATTCTTTTCCTGTGGTGAACTCTGATTTTAGATAGGTATATTGCAGTCCGGTTTCTATGCTCCAGTGGTGGCTGAGTTTTTTGTTGAATGAGAGCCCGAAAGTGATAGGGGTATCATGATGCTGATGTTCTATAATCCTTCCACTATTGTTCTTGGCAATTGTCATTAGCGTCAGCGAATCACCTAAAGTCCCTTCTTGATGGCGGGTGTTTAAATAGTCATAATATTCTTCCCAGGTATTGACTTGTTGGGGGAGCCCACTTTCCAAACCGTCAGAGTGTGGTGTTGCTATCAACTTATATAGGTTTTGTGCCAGCTGAGGCCCAACTGACCCTGCCAACATTATTTTCCATTTTCCTGCTTTCTTCTTTGGGGGTGAGGCAAATTTTCGGCTTGAATATGAGAAGGCAATCGTTTGGTCTGTAGGCTCCCATATAAAAGACGGTTTTACGGCAGGCAGTTTATCTGCCGGGTCTTTTCTTTCAGAGATGGCAGATGATATTGTTGCGGCTGTGTCTGATGCCAATCGGGGAAGATTTGTTAAAGTGATATTATAACGCTCCTCTTCTTTGTAATGGGGGATATATCTGGAAGAAATTGTATTTTCATTTTCCGGCTTCTTCTCTATTTTCGATTTCCGGATAACATTTTTCGCCCAATGATTAGTTTTAGTATCTCTTCTTTTCCAGTCCAAATAGTCATGTATCATTGGGAAAAGGAACAAAATCACTAATATGAGAATCTGTTTGTAATCAGAAATCATCTTTTTAAGTAATCCTTTTGCCCTGAATAATTGGGAAGAGGAGGAATGCGGAGCTATATTCAGCAGTTTTCCTATTTCCTTGTGAGACAAACCTTCCAATATTGCCAGTTTGAATACTTTGCTATATCCTTCCGGTAACTTCTCGACCATTTCTGCTATCTTATCATAAGGAATGGAATCAGATAATGGAGGATTATCGACAGGTTCCTCTTCTTCCGCAATGTCTGATAGGGAAATAGAAGTGTTTGCGCTATTTTGGTTAAGATATCTTAGTGATATATTCTTCATGATTGCCCCCATCCAACTTTCCAGTTTCTCAGGGGTACGCAGTGAATCAATCGAAGTGAAAATGACAATGAATCCGTCGTGTAGGAGATCTTGTGCGATTTGTTTGTCTGGCACATAATGAAGGCATATTTTCATCATCTTGCCCGAATAAGTTTTATAAAGCAGGCCCAAAGCCAGCTCATCGCCTTCTTTACATAAATCTACAAGTTCTTTTATATCCATGTGCATGTATTATTTTAATATGATGGATAGAAACCCGAAAGACTGCATGACTCTTTCTGTTTTAACATTTATAATATGTGGCAACATGTTGGATACAAAGAAGCGAGATGCTTAGTTACTTGATGACTTTTAGCAGTTTAAGAGTCCGTTCTCATCAAATAATAGAACTTTACCGCCATTAATTTACTTTTTTGTGGGCTATACATTTTTTATTTCCCGGCAAACTGCTAACTTTATCTCAATATTATAATAATGCATGGAACAGCGGTTGCGCTATCATTGAAATTCTTGTTTATGAGTAAATACAAATTTATAGAAGAAAAAGTAGAAACAATGTCTCTGCCGGAGCTCAGGGTATTCTTGAATATACTGAAGAATAAATCTCAGGAATTGATGTCAACACTGGAGATAGCGGAGAGGATAAAGGACCTGGAGATTGTTTATAAGTCTATTCAGAAACTGACAAATCGTGCTTCTGAATTTGACGGAGGCTCTTTTCTTATATTGGTGGTTGGACCTGTGAAATCGGGAAAATCTACTTTAGTCAATCTGATAGCACATGCTCATGTCAGCCCCACTCATTTTTTGGAGTGTACGGTGCGTCCTTCCATCATATCAAAAGGACAGGAAGAATCCATTACTTCCATCTTCTCTACCGCCGATAAAGTCAAAAAGGTGGAACAGTTTGACTCGGTCATTGATAGTCTGCGCGGATTTGAGAAACTGGAAAACATTCCCGAGATAGGTATCGAGAAGAAAGAACTGAATGATATTAATTTGGATGCCTGTGTTTCACTGGCTTTGGAAGAAAGCGTAATTAATGCGGATCATACGTTGGTGACATCTATAACAACGTCCGGCGGGGAGCTTCTGAAAGATAATATATTTTTGGTGGATATGCCCGGACTGGACGGTGGATATGCAAATCTGGATAATCCCATTTATGAAACGATTTCTCAAAGGGCAGATTTCGTGATATTTGTGCAAAGTTCAAATTCTGCTATATCGAAGGTTTCCAATCGTTTTCTGAAGTTGTTGCAGGAGAATAATCCGAAAGTTCCGGTTTGTCTTCTGCATAACGTGTTTGAAGCGGCCTACTGGCATTCGGAAGAAGAGAAGCAGGCAGTTATTAAAGCGCAGGTAGAATTTGCAGAGAATGAAATGGGGAGACGGAATTTCCAGTTAAAGGGGAGTATATACAGCTTGAACTTGGGCAAAGTGGCGGATGCTGCCAGTTATGAAGGGGTGGAAAACCTTCAGGAAGAAGCTGCGAAGTTTCAGGAATTTGAGAAGGACTTGTATGGCAAGGTAATCTCTAATAGTACTGACATACGTCTGCGAAGTGTAATAGGAAGAACACTGAACCAATTGGAAAAACTGGATAACTCAGTCAGTGACCTGATAGGCAAACAGAAAGCAATCGATGAAGAATACCGGGCTGCGGCAGCTTCGTTTGACGAATTACTACATCAGGCAAATGAGCTTGGTTATGATGGGGGTGATTTTAGGAAAATGGTGCAAGTGTATATTGATGATGATTTGAAAGAGTTTGTGGAAATCGTGAAGGAGTATTATGACTCCGCATGCAATTCCGCCTATGCAGGTGGAGCAAAGGGAAAGGAGGCGACCCGCGCCATTGTTACAAAGTTTATGGCTGATTCGTCAGCGGCAATAAAAAGCAAGTTTCTTGATTCTCATGAACATAGCCTGGTCCGGCAGTATCTGCGGAAATTGTCTAATTTGAAAGATGATGTGTCTTTTATAGAGAAGATGAATGCTTTCTTGAAACAAAAAGGTTGTATGACTTTTGAATCAGTGTCGCAAGTAGCAGATTTCCCGATGGTCGATTTTGATTTACAGGGGGCTTTTGATGTGAAGAATATCAATCATCCGACGGTTCCACATATCGGAATCCCCAATCCTTTCGGAACGTATTCGATAGCGGAAATTCAACATTTTCTGAAGAAGGCGCTGGAGTGCATCACCGGAATCGATCATACGCATACGGGAAGAACAGTCAAGGGGTATCTTCAGTTGACTGTCGGGAAGAGTATATGCAAAGCTGCCAATGATCTTTATGATCAGTATGTACCTGTACGTAAGCAGTGTATCATTGATTTTCTGGAACGGCAAAAAGAGGCGTATCTGGGAGAATTGGTTCCTGATAAAGAAGAATTTGACAGGAAAGACGCATTGCTTCGGTCGATAAACACACAAGTTCAGAGTTTTAAAGATTCAATAAGATAAGAATAGGTCTATGAAACGAAATTTATTAATTATCACCCTCCTGTTTTTAGGCTCTTTTGTGATATTATTGTTGGGTAATATCATTATAATAGGTGAGAAAATCGCTTCCTTATCTCATGTAGCATGGGCAGAGTATGCTTTTTACGCATTGATTCTGATTGTATTTTATGCTGTCGTTATACGTCCGGTGATCCGGGTGCATCGTGCTCCGCAGATTCCGGCTTTGTCTATTGACGGAGAGTGGGATACGGCACAACTTATAGCGTTCGGGCATAAGCTGGCGGATAATTGCAATTATATACCTAAAGATAAAACGTGTCCCGAGTTAAGAAAGCTGCATCAGCAGAAACTACGTGAAGACTTGGAACGTTATGCTACGGATAAAGAAGAATTGGTACAGATATTGAGTGATGAGTTGAAATTGCGTATTGAGGGTGGAGAATTGCGGGAAGCTTCAGGACCACGTGCAGAAGATATGCATTCAGTCCGTATCATTGGGATCAACCGTCGTATTATAGAATGGGCAAAATCTGTTTTTATGATTACCGCCATCTCGCAGAACGGAAGACTTGATACTGTCTCAGTGCTTTATATGAATTATAAGATGATAGAGGATGTGATCATTGCCTCCGGTTTTCGTCCTACCCGGCAACAACTGTTCCGGCAGTACGTCAATATATTGGTTACTTCTCTGATGACTTTTGTTGCATCCGAAGTCTTTAAAGATATGGGTTCGGTTGCTCCCTTCGAATCATTGGCAGACCCATCCTCGGATGCTGCGTCCGATATAGACTTGTCCGATGCTGCTGTTGATGGAGCCGATGTAGATCCGGATGATATTGGTGATACCGTTTCGGGAGGTACCGGCTTTTTGAGTATTCTGTCCGGCGTGAAAATTCCGGGTGTAGTCATAGGTTCTATATGTGATGGAATAGTCAATTCACTGATGACTTTGCGTATCGGTTATGTAACACGTAACTATCTGGTAGATGGAATGAATTCATTAAATGGGATCAAGGCCAAAAGAAAAGCGAAGCGTGCAGCCGTGAAGGAGGCACTGAAATCTTTGCCTAAAGTTGTCGTGGTAGGTACTTCTTTTGTGGGAAAGGGAGCGATGAATATTATTCTGAATATTATTGGCGGTAAGAAAGTGAAGGAAGTTGATGAAACGAGTCATTAAATATAACTTAAATTTGATATAAATCAGAATCTTTTCATTGGAATCGACTCAAAAGGTTGATTCTGTCTCCATTCTTTTTCTTTTGGAAGAAGTAATCTTCGTGGGTGGAGATAATAGATGGAAATAAAAGACTTTCTCATTTTTTATATTCTCTTTCACCATCTTCTGAAGCTCTTTATTGCATTGGTAGTTTATGCTGGTTTGTTCGTTATCTATTATAGGTTTGCGTGTTGTCTGTTAATAGAAAAGCTCTTCTCTTCCTATAGTAAAGTTCCTTTCTTTGGGCAGTAAAGTTGTTTTTTCTAATGGTAATCTATAAACGCAAGCTTCGTTTGTAAAATTGCAAGCTTCGTTTTTATAAATGAAGGTTACGTTTATAAAAACAAAGCTTGCGTTTATAGTTTGTAATAGGTAAAAATTAAGTTATCTATTAGAGAAAAGGAAGTTTAGTTCCGATAGAGTGAAACTTATCTATTAATACTTCAGGTGATAAGCATTAATGATTTGGACTACACAAGTGGTGACAGGTGATAGAGAAAAGGATGAAAATAATCTATATATTGGAATTGGTGCTTATAGACCGAAACTTACTCTAGTGCTTTTTTTGACGTGTATTTCCTGTGCCGGATGACTCTCCATCATTCCGGACTCTATTTGTTGAATTGCCCTTTTGGCTTTATAAGCGAACTTTCCTTTGGGATATTGTCGCAGATATTTCTCATAATCGGTTATGGTCTGACAATTGAGGAACATATGTTCTTCCTCTTCTCTTTTGACTTTTTTGTATCAGGAGCGGGGGAAACTATTTCTACTTTAGGCTTTGGACGTGACCAGGAAGGATGCTTTGCTACTATTTCTTCCGTTTTAGGTTGTTCCGTTTCTATAGTATCTACACTTATTGGGGCGATTACTTTATTTTTTTGTATTTCTTTTTTTATGCTGTCTTCTGTCAATATCCGAATTTTCTGTTTCACAAATTCTGCATGGGATGAGGCAGGATAATGATTCAGGAAATGTAGGAAATCTTCTGTTGTCCGGCAGGCATTATATCTGCGTTCTTCCTCTATACTTCCGAAGAATGCGGAAACTCCTTTGATCAGCATGAATAGGAATAATATGCTGAGAATAATCCATCCTGCCATGCGTTTGTTTATATTGGAGAGACGAATTCTTTTTTGTAAACGTGATGGTGCTGGTGGGAGTGGAGGTGTTGAGGCATGTACCGCTGATGGTGAATGCGGATGGTTTACTTCTTGCCTTAGCATAGAGTTAGCATAGTTATAAGCTTGCTGAGCGGTGGGACGATCCCATGTGTTAAGCGAGAGACATGCATGAAGAAACTGGTCCAGTTGGGGAGAATAGCCGTTATCTAAGTCTGGGATACGTGCACCATTCAGTTGGACACAACCACCCATGCCTTCCCATAATATGTGACCGGTCAGTAATTCATAAATACTCATGCCTAAAGACCATATGTCGCTGGTACCTGCAATAAATGGTTTCTCAGAAAAGTGTTCCGGTCCCATATAAGCAAGTGTTCCGGAACTTTCTACTTTGTTAGTGCTTTTACGGAAAGTATGCTCTAATTTGCGGCTAATGCCGAAGTCGGAAATGATAAATTTACCATCATCACCGATTAGAATATTATCGGGCTTTATATCCTGATGGATGATTGGCGGGTTTTGACTGTGCAAGAACATGAGTCCGCATGATACGTCACGTATGAAATGCCAGATTTGCTTTTCGGACATTTTACCGATCAAGGTAGCGGAGGAACCATTGGAACAATAAGGCATTATCAGGAACGGACATCTTTCGAATACATCAAAATGATTAAGATGTAATAAGTTGGGATGATGCAATTTATAGGCAAGTTTGAATTCCTCTCGAAAGTCTTTTATGCCGTTATCATCCAACAGGCCATAAAACTTTATGGCAACTTCTACATCTGCCAATGTGTTTCGGGCTAACCAGACTTCTCCGAAGCTTCCTGTTCCTAACTTTTTCTCCAGCTGATAATGTTCAGCAAATATGTCGCCACTGTTGAACTGCATGTTTTTTAAGTTTGTCAATCTGGTTGAAGAGAGATCGTTGAGGTATCTGTTTCTGCAACAATGACTGTATCTGCCGGATCAATCTTAGTTTTCCACTTTGCATATAGCTGTGGGTTTTTATAAAGATAACCCCCCAGTAACAAAGCTAAGGCAAAAAGTAATAGAACTATTTTTCGAAATTTATGGTTATTCGGTTTGCTGAATACAGTGTTGTTCAGATTAGCTTTGGGCTCGTCCGTCTCTTTCCGGATAATGTGACAAAGTACTATCGTAACATTGTCATATCCGCCGACAGCAAGAGCGGCTTCTATCAGTTGGTCTTTACAGGCCACCAAATCATTTTGATTTTCCTCAATGATTTGCATAATTTCTTCATCGTGACATAAACCGCATAAACCATCGCTGCAAAGCAGAAAAATGTCATCGTCTTTTAGATTGTAAGAGCGGAAATCGGGATTGGAACGATTGGTCGGATCGCCTAAACAACGAGTTATGACATTGCTGTAGGGGTGGTCAAAAGCATTCTCCGGATCCAGCTTGCCTTGATCGACCAAGTCTTGTACGTAGGAGTGGTCCTTGGATAAACGGCAGAATCCCGAATTGCCATTGAAAACATAGCAGCGGCTATCACCGCACCAACTAATATAGGCTTTTTCGTTTAATATCCAGGCAATGACAATAGTAGTACCCATGCCTTGGGTACTACTATCTTCTTTACTTGCATTGACAATATTTAAATCAGCGGCTTTAATAGTCTTGGTCAAGAATTCTTCAATAGCTTCTTCTGTAGCCATCTCACCTTCAAATGTTACGATCTTGTCCAGCTTTTCTGGCGTAAATGCGTTTTGCACCGTCTCAATGGCAATGGCGGATGCAACTTCTCCGGCGTTAGTGCCACCCATTCCGTCAGCTACTACCAGTAAAGTGCCATACTTGCCTAATGGAATGGTTTCGGAGGATTGAGGAATGATCCATTCCGATTGGCTTAAATCTCGGTTTACTACGAAGTTGTCTTCGTTGTTTTTCCTGACTAAACCAACATCGGTGCCTGCCGCTAATTTAATTTCTATCTCAGACATAATTTATTAATGTATTACATTTCTTATTGGAACCAATCGGTCTTTGCCTTGGACACTTCCTACCATGACACCAACAACTTTATATCCTTCCTCGTCTAAATGAAAAGCCGGTGAACCATAATAACCTTGTTCGCCTACTCTATTCTGTAATATGATAGTACCATTATTGGTATCATCAATGTTAGTTCTGTCATTGAAGTGAGACGGGATAGGATTGTGAATATTAGTGTTACCTGTATATCCGACCATATGAATTTCAGAACCTCCACTTAGATTGCCGGATGCTGTTGCATCAAAAGGTATTCCTTCTCCATAAGTACCTTTACCTCTGATATAAGCGTAGCTGCGAGAAGTCGGTGAATATATTTTGACTTTTACGTAGTTTCTACGGCTATATGTGAATTTAATACCTTGTTTCCTTAATAATACTCTAAGTGATTTTGTTACTTCTATTTCGTGAGTCACATCATCATAGCTACGATCAACTTTAAAGTCGGTATTAACAAATGTGATGGGTTTTCCTGTGCCTTTTGTACTATATGCGCGATAATGGATAATAACATTACAACCTCCTCCGACGCATTCGGCTAATAGTCTGCGCCACAGTTCTTTCCATTCAGTATTTGTGAAAACCCACGGCTTTACGTTTTGCCTGTCTGTAACAAATGTACCATTGTCAAGCATAAAGCCTGTTCCGCATACTATGTCTGATAGTTGAATGCCTGGATCAAAACTGATACCGTCTTTTTCTATATCTATTCGGTCAATCTTAATGGTATAGATGTGATCATAATAATCTTTCAGATCTTTTGAAACATTACTGTTTTGTTCTTCTGCCACATCCGATTCTACATTATCTTGAATTTTTGCCTGTTGAGTTGTCTGTGATTTATAACTGGCTTCTTCTGCTGCTGGTGTTGCATTTTCAGCAGCTATGGTGCTCGAAAGGTTGTCCAAGTCAGATTTTACTTTATAGAAACTGGCATTTACATTGCCTAATTGATTATTTACACTAGCTAACTGTGACTTTAATGCTTCTGTATTTCCATCACTATTTCGTAGTTTAGCTTCTAGTTCCCGTTGTTGTGTTTCTAAAGTTGCGCGTTCTGTTCCTAGTGAGTCCAACTGATTTTGATAACCTCTTAATTGCAGTTCTTGTTGTTCAGTTTTCTCTGCCAGTAACTCATTTTTCACACCTAAGCTGTAGTTCCATGCAGCCAGACCGGCAACAGCCAGTACAAAAACAATGCCCATAATAGTCAATGCCGTCTTGTAGGGACGTAGAGCCTGTTTACGGAAAAGGCTCATTCTTTCCGTCAATCCGATGCTGGAAGTTAATGCTTGGCGACCTTGCGGAACAATAAATCCCAAACGTGGTCCTCCTACAGATAGTTGTATCTCATCTCCGGTTTGTAAATAGTAAGAACCATTAATCGGATGTCCGTTCACTAACGTCGGATTGGAGTGTGAGAGATGAATTAATTTCCAATTTTCACCATCACGTACAATTGCAGCATGTTTGCGGCTCACTGTTTCGAAATTTTCATCAAAGCGTACTTGGCAGGAGGCATCTCTACCTAGTTCTACTTGGTCGACAATGATTTTTTGAGATTCACCTGCCTGATGATACTTTGATGGAGTCTTATGCTCCAGAATGAAGTAAGTTCTACCTGAGGCACCCATCAATGCTCCCATACCGGCACCTACTGAACCGGCTAAGGTACGTTTGTAATTTTGTGTATCCATACTACTTAATTATATAGTTAATAGTTTTCAAATCTCATTTTTATGTCTCCAATAGATATGATATCGCCAATTTTTAGCTTGTAACCTTGTTGGGTAACCTGTGTAGAATTGACATAAGTGCCATTGCTGGATTCCTGCCAGACTTTTTGTTCCTTTTGCCATTGTCCGTCCCGAATAATCCAGTGGTCACCGGAAGGTGTTGTTTCCAGAGTACAGTGATGACGTGATATATAAGTACTTTGTAGCTCTTTTATCGACAGTAGGTTATCTGATTCTCTGCCAATAGTTAATATTCTGCTGCCACGTGTAACCAATTCGCTTAGTTGATAAATCTTCCCATACTCTTCACCTTGCATGATGCGCATGCAAAAACCGTGTACTATTTGTGGTGGACAATATCCTTTTTCCATAAAGATCTGTTGGGTCTCCGGCAGATATTTCAAAACTTCCTTGACGGATTGAAAGCGGTTTTTTAAATCGGGATTAAGACAGCCTGAAAAAAGTCGATCCCATTGCTTCCCGTTTTTTATCTGTGCTAACTTCCGGCGGTTCCAGTCTCCATCTTTTCCTCGCTTTTGGTATAGAGCCAATTCATTATGGCTGGTTAATTCACCAAAGGGCAGGCTACCGGTCAAAAGCTGGAAGGCTAATACTCCAAAAGAAAAAATATCTGTAGTAGGTAGAACTGTGGCTTCACCTCGCATACGGTTCACTTGTTCGGGGGGCATATAGGCATAAGTTCCAAATATTTGATTGGGTTTGCCGAAAATGTTACGTTCCGTCATGCGTTTATTTCTATCGCCCGCTATGCCGAAGTCTGTTAGCGCAGCTACTCCGTTCCTCTTAAAAAGAACATTTTCCGGTTTTAAGTCGCGGTGGACTTTTCCTCTGATATGTAAAGAATGTAGGCCAAGAAGGATTTGTTGGCAAATTAAAGGGATTTTACTGTTTTGAGAGCCTAAATAGGGTGTCAAATCTCCTCCCGGGCAATACTCCATGACGATATAGGGATTGCCCCCAACCATGCCATAGTCTATAGAACTCACCAAATATTCACAGTCTATCTGCCCAGTTTTGAATTCCATTTCAAAACGATCTGTCAATGGTTTCCGTATTTCGGGTGGAACCTCCCAAAGTCTCAATAGTTTCAGCGCATAGTCCTTACCTGCGTTGTCCGTAACTCGGTATACTTTACCGAAAGAACCTTCGCCTAATGTTTTGGAAACTCGATAACGGTTATCGATGTATTCTCCTACATTATAATCACATCTATCGACAGATTGGTTGGTCACAATGAATCACTTTCAAATTTAAATCTTCGGTCACCTAATACGATAATATCATCAGCTATGATCTCTATTTTTCTGTTTGCCTGAATAAAGGTTGTCCTTAGTTCACTCCGGTCGAGCAGATACCAATGTCCATCTTCGAAAACTATTTCTGCTTGTTCCTTTGAGGTGATGGTCCGGTTGGATACTTCTGTGTTTTCCCGGTTCAAAATGATCGATTTTCCTTCATATTCAATTTTCTCTGGGGGAATGTTTTCATTCTCTTCCGGGATTATTGTTAAAGAACAGCGAAGGGGTATTTCTTCCGTTTCCGTTTCTGCTATGTTTTTTATTTGTCGTCGGATGGTAGGGCGATGTACACGGACACCACAGTGCGGGCAAAACGAGCAAGTCATATCTATTTCCTTTCCGCATTCCTGGCATACAATTTTTTCTTCTGATATAAAGGTTACTTCTTCTTCTATCTTTTTTTGTGTATGTTCTTTGTTTGCGGGTTTGTCGGTTCTTTCTAGAGGCGTACCGCAACAAGGACAACTTGTAAATTCTCCTACTATTGGATAATTACAGTTAGGACATTCTGTAGCAGGCTGTGTGATGGCAGAATGGTTATCGGATTCATTCAAAGTAGGGAACACAACCGTTTTTCTGCATTTTTCTCTATCGGGATTTGCATTTAACACTGTGGGTTTGGGAATTGCTTCTCCATAACCTTCTCTTGAAACAAAATCATTTTGATTGTTGGCATAACCTGCCGAAAGACTCAATGGTTGTCCACATTTTAGACAGACCGTTGTATCAGATAGATTGTCCCAACCACAATTCATGCATCTCATAAGAAATTATTTTAATTGTTGAACCACTTAGTATAAATAAGTCGAAATCTTTGATGACGATTCATTTATAGTCATCTTAGAATAAACCTCCTTTTTTCTGCGAGAGGATAATAGAAGCAAATTTTCCTCCTTTGGTTTTTACCGTCAGAGTTCCTACGTTAGCTTTTTTGGTTTTATCTACTTTTAGAATCAGTTTGCTACTGTCCTTCGCTGTTACTTTTGCTACTACTTTACACCAATCAGGAATATCTGCTACTTCCCACTCTGTATTGGTTTTTATTGGCAAATCTTTTATTTCACCTTTAGAACTGAATTCCAATTTGTCTAATTCTATATTGATACGTTCTTTTTGCCCGCTTTGAACAATAGTGACCGTTTTTTCCATTTTCCCGTTGCTGATGCTGACAATCGCTTTACGTTCTGAGGTTAGCTCGTTTATTTCGCAACTTACAGATAAGATTTTGTCACGAGGAACCACTTTACACCAACTTGTATCTGAGGTCGCAGTCCATTGTTCCGGCTCACTGTCTATTTTGATATATTCGGCCTTTGTAGTTTCGTAACCAAATCTTATAGAATCTTTGTCAATTGTAAGTCTGGAGACTTCGATCATAGGGACGGGGGTAGACTTAGAAGCAGGCTTTAGTTTTTCCTCACATTCCTTGATCTTACTTTTGCAATCTTGCTCCAGTTTGCTGTCACATTTCATTGCTGCATTAAAGGCCTTGATGGCTTCCCTGTATTTTCCTTTTTTCATGCTTGTCTCTCCTTTTTGGTAGATGGCTGCACACTGTCCCCATGTGCTTATAGGCATAGCAAGAGCGAAGACTAAAATAATTAGTTTAATACATTTCTTCATGGTTATTTATTGTCTATGTTTATATATGGTTCTATTTTTTTTGCACGATTTTCGAAAACTTTAGCTGCTTCTATTTCGTTATACTCTTTCATGGTATCTGCCTTTCCTATGAACATATGGTATGCAGAATCTAATATAATTTCCACTTGCTTTATTTGATTTTCTGCAAGATCCATGTATCCTTCCTTAGAAATAAAAACAGAATCTTTATAAAGATTTACCTCACGATACTTCTTGATAGCATTTATATAGAAATCTTCAAAAACGGAATCGTTGTTTTGTCTTAAAGGATCAATAGTGTATCGGAAAATATTACCTTGACTTTTGTAATTATCGCCTTCTCGAATGATTGCCTTGCATATGCTATCGTTAGCATTGGTTTTTGAAGTCATTTCTTGTTTTGGCTCCGGTGTAGGTTCTTTCCCGCTTGTTGCCAGGTAGATAGTAACAATGGTTGCACATATAATTATAATAGCCGCAACAAGAATGAGTTTGCGATGCTCTCTTTTAAACAGCGTAGAAACTCTCTTTTTTATATCGGATGATTGCATAACAGGAAATTCTGCATCAGAATTAATGGATGAGGACTCATGATTATCCTTTAATTCAAATGAAGAATTTGCTTGTCCTTCTGGAGCTTGAATCTCATTTATCTCATCTTTTGATGAAAGATCAGGGGACGTTTGTTGTGAACTTTGTATATTAAAGGGCGCTGAATTTCCATTGATATGCTGGAAGGCATAATCTGCGATTTGTCTGGCCGTAGGTCTGTCCCATGTGTTTAGAGCAAGACACTTATAAACGATATCCTTAAGTTCTTGTGAATACTCCTCATTATTGATAAGTGGAATATCCGCACCGTTTTTCTGCAACAGACCTCCATGATCACCATAGGGAGGTAAACCCGTTAGCAGTTCGTACATTGTCGCCCCTAATGACCAGATGTCACTTGCCATAATAGGGGTAGGGGATTGACCGAAACGTTCGGGTCCCATGTAAGCTAATGTGCCTCCACTTAGTTCTTGCCCTTGATTTCTACGTAATGTGCTTCTAATCCGTGTACTGATCCCGAAGTCGGTTATCATATACCCGTTTTCATCATTAATTAAAATATTATCAGGTTTTATATCTTGATGAATGACAGGAGGGAGCTTTGCATGAAGATAGGCTAGTCCTTCGGCAACATCATGAAGTAGATGCCAACTTTCGGTTTCTGTGATTCGATTATTGTCAGTGAGGTATTTGAATATAGACCCATTTTTACAAAAGGGCAGAATCAAATATGGCATTCGCTCCCAACAATCATAATAAGTAGGATGTAATAAATTGGTATGATTCATATCGAATACCAAAGAAAATTCTTGTGTGAAAAGCGAAATACCCGCATCATCAAGTCCCATGCCCGGAGCATATATTTTGATAGCGACTTTTACATCTGTAAGTTTATCCAGTGCTAACCAAACTTCCGAAAAGCCTCCTCTTCCCAATTGTTTGAGTAGTTCGTATCTATCTGCTATAACTTGTCCTGTGTTTAACATAAAGCTTATAGATTAAATGGAAAGATATGTTCTTTTACGGAGATAGCCTTCCCATAGATAATTTATTAGTTTGTTTTTATAAGTGTCTTTTATTAAGTATATGATATTGTTGATCTTAAATCAATCATATGTCTGTATATGCAAAGTAATAAATAAAAAAGTGAATAAAAAAACCGATAAAAATGGGATTTGGATTAAAGTGCGTTTTTTGTGACTTATGTTGCAAAATGTAATTCTATGCTGTATTTTTTTTGTTCTATATTTTATGAACAGGAACTTGGAGTGCTATCTAGTATCCAGCTATTAAAGATTCACCCAGATATATATTTGATAATATAATTCCAAGTGAAAATTATTCTATATTGTATATGAAAATAAAGATTTGCAGCTTAAGGATATATTAAATAAATTTCACATGTTTCAAAATTAATCTCCCAATTTCCATTCTCATGACTTTCCCATTGGTATTTTGCAGCCATTATATCCCACCATTTTTGGAATTTTAAACCTGTATTACCTAAATCTCTTACTAACTTTTCATACAAGGTCTCATGTTCCACCATCAATATTTTAGCTAATTCATTTAAGCCATTACGGCGTTCAAAAAGAGAAAGTATCTCATTTTTCTCTTCTTCTGTTACTTTACCTACTAATTTCTTCATAAATTTCTATATTATAAATTACATTACCATTCTTTTCTAATATCAAAAGGATCTAAATAATCAATCATCTTAATTTTTTGATCCGGAAGGAATGATTGATGTCGACGAATATTTTCTAGTAGCATTCTTGAAGCATTTCGTTCTAAATGTGCTACAACACATTGCTCATGTGATGGTGTATTTACTTCCATCGTTGTTTTATTATTGAGCCAAATGCAACGTTGACATTGGTATGAATCACAATTACGACACAGAGGAGCATGATCGAGCCTGTAAAGTTGAGGATTCTTAATATCCAAACCACACTTTAGGTCTCCAACTGAACACGAACCTTCCTGATAAAATGCTGGACAAATATAAAACTTACCATCCGGAGCCAATGTGATACTTTCCCATCCTGCATTGCAATTATTCATTTTCTTTAGCATCATGCGATCTGTCAGGAGATTAAGCTGTCCCTCTTTCCCTTCTGCATAAAGCTTTTCAACACCATCGGAAAGTGTATTCAGTACTCTTTGGTAATCTTCGAAATCCTCTTTGTCAAATGTTTCAATATCCGTAATTATTATATTGAGGCGGACAACTTTCTCCAAAATTTTAATAACAAGATCACTATGGTTGAAGAAATCATCTTTGGGTACACGCCATATATAAATAGTCTCTTCATTAAATAATAAATTTTGTACATCTTTCCAATCACTTATCACCACCATATCAGTTTTTTTAATTTCAACAGCAGTCGATAAAGAAATTTTGTTGTGTAAAACTGTTTCTATCATGTTTATGTACTCTTGTGGAAGAGCGTAATCCGGATAGATAAACTGAAGCGTCAGATTCCTTTTTAAGGAAAAAAGTATAGCTTCGTTCAAGTCACTTAACGATATCAGTTTCCTTTCAGTCTTCTTATTCGTATAATGACAAAACGAAGTAGACGTATCATCCAATAATACTATTAAATATTGAAGCATTGCATTTTTTCTTTATACAGTTTGGAGACTCTTATTCACATCGTCCATTCCTTCTAAATTCAACTTGAAATGAAGTTTATTCCAGTAGTAGTTGTTAGCATGTACTCGTGCCTTGTGCATCTTACAGATTGCAGTACTGCGTTGATATATGGTAGGCGTGTCTGCCGCATCATAATTTTCACCTTGACACCATGCACATCCTTCCGCCACTTCACAGTCAATGCACTCCTGAGTGCTCTGAGTGCAGCGATCAAGAGTCAGAAACGGACGAAGTTTATTTTCATCAATTCCATCATACACGTTCCCAATAATCCATGCCTTCTTATTACGAAGTGAATATTGCGCAAAGCGTGTACAGGGGTAGAAGTTACCCGCAGCATCGACAGCAAGCATCTTTCCGGCACCACACCAATTCTGATTTTGCAGCACGCAATCCAGTGATTTGCCTACAAACTCGCTAAAAAAAGAACATGCATAGTCATTGTAATAGCCCTTCTCGATAATGGCATCGGCCAGTTGTATCAGTTGGTCTTCGAATAAAAGATCATCCCCCTCTTTCCACACATCTTCGAAAACACAGTTAATATTAACTTCATGAATACCTAAAGAGTACAAATGAAGTACACTCTCTTTGATATATGGAATATCTGCACTACTAATGGTTACTTTGGTTGCTGCTTCCGGAAATTGCTTTAACCAAAGAGGTATATTATGTGCCACATCTTGATACGATCCTTTACCGGATATTTTATAAATGCGATTTAGATCATGCTTTATCTCAGTTCCGTCAATTGTAATGCCGACGCTCAGATGTTTTCTGTTTTTCTCAATAAACCGCTGAACCTTATCCTCATGATAATTAATTCCATTGGTGGAGAAACTGAAACGATAGGAGTTGAACCAATGATGGTTATGGCTGAACATTTCGACCTTTATATAATCACATATTTTATCGATCAACTCAATTTCGAGGAAGGGCTCACCACCAATGAAATCCCATATTACAGACTCTTCCTTAAACTCATTTTCACGACTAAGAATATAATCTATAGCCTGCTTTGCTATCTCCCAAGGCATCCTTTCTTTTGAATTTTTACCTACGAGATAGCAATACTTACAGGCTAGTTGGCAATCCTTTGTCACTATAAAAGTAACAGTTTTACCCCCTCCTGATTTCCATGAAGTTATTTCTTTTTTATATTGTGGCATTTCTATTTACTAAGAATTTTGCAATACCCTTTGCAAGTTCCTAAACAAGAAACCTTACAATCTCCTACACAAGAACTTGCGCATTGTCCCTTGCACGTAATGTTACATCCAGTTCGACATGTATCATTGCAATTCTGAGCACAGGCACGATTACAGCTATTGCCACAACCAGAGCATGAGGATGATTTGGCAGAGTTATCGCAGTCATTTTTGCAATTCTCAGTACATCCGCTACTGCAATTTGAGCTACAATCTGAGCAAGATGAAGATTCTGCTGTATCGTTACAGCCATCATAGCAACTATCATTACAGGTAGTTTTACATCCACCTCCGCAGCCATTTGCAGAGGTCCCGACACAACTATTACTGCAATTTGAGCCACAACCACTTTGTGCAGTACCGGTACAACTATTGTTACAGCCTAGTGGTTCTTCATCTTTACTACAGCTACTCAAAATCGTAGGTCCCACCACTACAATTCCTAAAAAAGGAATTGTACGTTTGATTACTTCTTTTACAAATTTCCGACGTGATATATTCATCTTAAATATTAACTTATTAAATTCATCAATAAGATCTCACATAGCATTTTTGAGGTACTATCAAATGATATCGAAGTTTATTCTCAATATTTGTAAAAAGGATCTCTTCATCAGATAAAAAGTCAATATAAGTCGACGCTCCCTCATAGCTCCAAACTCCTAATTCTTGTTTTACAGCAAAAGTACCTGTCCCGTTTTTTATATAAATTGATTCAGAATAATCAGTTGATTTAGCTATAGTAATCGATGAATAAGGCGTTTCTACAAGATATGTGCCTGTAAGTTTAATATTGTATGTATAAGTATAATAAGCTTTATATCGTGTATACTTAATTTGTTGTTGATCAAACCAATCATATTTTTCATATCTATCTACTTTCCGACTAATATAGAAATCTTTTCCCATAGTTTGTACGGAAATCTCATCTTCATAATACTCCACGACTGAACCTACGCGACTATAGGGCCTCATATAGTAAGTTGTACCTTCATCAAGCCCTGCCAAAGTTACATGATATTTACCATCAACTCCCTTAGTAGCCGTTGTTACATTATCAGTTATCTTAGGGTTATTAAACTTTCCATAGCATACATTAATCGTATTTACACCAGCAACACCAGGGGAAACTAAAGTAATTTTATCTCTATATATATCTGTTGGCTCAAAATGAGTCTTAATAACCCCTGTGGTAGAAAATGTACCTTGCTCTCCATAATGCACCTCTCCTTTTATCTTAGCATAAATACGCACGTAATAAGTTGTTTCTTGTGCTAATTCATTCAAAGTATATGCAATACTCGTATTAGATAACACTACTTTTGTCTCGTTTATCGTCGGCATTTGAGAAGTGGAATAACAAATCCCCGTTTCTTCAGTTTGGAGGCCGAAAGTTTTAATCGTTCCTTCAACATAGGCTGTATTAGTCGTGATCGAAGAAACCTTGGGCTCAGATATTTCAACTGGCACCTCTGTTGTAAACGTTGCCTGATCTCCATACTTGACAGAGCCATCAACAATCGCATAAAAGCGTCCATAATAAGTAGTGCTAGGTTCCAAATTGACCAATGTATAAGAAACTTCATCACCGGTCAAAACTACCTTTGGGTTATCTACAGTTGGAGATTGGGAAGTGGAATAACAAATTCCGCCCTCTTGAATCTTTACACCAAACGGTTTAATTGTTCCTGTTATAAACGCAGATATAGAAGTGATATCCGAGATTTCCGGCTTAGAAATATCTACTCCCTTAGCACGAACTTTTATTTTGCAAGATGCCGTTTTCTCGCCATCATTAGTCTTTGCCGTAATAGAACTTTCTCCCTCTGTTATAGCTGTCACCATTCCTTGTTCATCCACAGATACTACCTTATTGTCACTAGAACTCCATGTAACGCTTTTATCTGTCGCAGTACTCGGTTCTATAATTACCTTCAATTGCAAATGCTCTCCAGCTACCATACTTGCATCAGTCTCTTCCAGTGAAACTCCCGTTACATTAATAATTTTATCCGTAACCGTTACTAGGCACTTTGCTGTCTTTTTACCATTAAGTGCAGTCACCGTTATGATACTTTCTCCTAAATCAACAGCAGAGACCATTCCTGTTTCATCTACAGATGCAATATTAGGAGCACTAGAACTCCATGTATGACCCTGATTGGGGGTATCAGCAGGTGTAAAAGAAGCAATCAGCCTTTCTCCCTTCCCTTTTTCTAGAATTAAAGAAGGCTTGTTCAATGCAATTTCAGGTGTTGCTACCAAATCATCGTCTTTATCTTTGCTACAACTCTCTACAGATATAAGGGTAATAAATAAACAGAAAAGTAAATAGTAATAATATTTTTTCATGTTTTGATGTGTGTATATTGATTAATAATGAGACAAAAATAAGAAAACAAAGAAAATAAAAAAAACGCAATAAATATGAATCGTGATCATGCAGCTATTTCGGTGGTTAAGCAGAAAAAAAAAGAGATTAAGTGGATAATAAAAAATCATCTAGGTTCTTTGTTACTTTTGTGCGGGACGGAAGTTAACTCAAAATCGATTTTTGTTTTATTATATTAGCAAGCCGTTTATGATGTAATAATACAATAGGGTAAAGGTGATGAAGAACCTTTAAATTATATTGAATTTAGATTATATATTTGATTTCTATAAATGATTAGATGTGTAGGGCGGCGTTGTTAGATGATAGCTAAGAGTCTATCCTATGAAGTACGACATAATTTATTGCCCGCTTAATCACGTTTTTTATCCAATTAGTTGCCCGAAACGCTGGTATAATCATATTTCGTATTTATCGCATTTTTTTTGTTTTCTTTGTTTTCTTATCTTTGTTCGATAGTAATTAATATGAATACGCATTCAAAACATGAAAACTTCATTGGAAATGTTGATGATGTCACTCAGTCTTATTTTAGACTTTATAGTAATAAAGATGATAGTAGTGAAGGAGGATAATATAATTGGAAGATTACATTTATATATGAAATAGCTGATACTAATTATCATAGACATGGATAAGTATAAAGTTGTTATAGTTGATGACGATGAAGTAGCTCTTAAGAAGTTAAGCATTGAACTGAGAAAAAATCCATACTTTTCTTTAGATGGAACTGCCCGAAATGGTAAACAGGGAGAGAAACTTATTACCAAAATACAACCAGATTTGTTGTTTTTGGATGTGGAAATGCCGGATATGACTGGTTTGGATTTGCTACATGATCTGCATGACAACATTTCATGGGGTATGCGGGTGGTTTTCTATACAGCTTATGAAAAGTACATGATACATGCTATTAGAGAATCTGTATTCGATTATTTGTTGAAGTCTTTCGAGGGGCAGGAGTTGAAAAACATTCTTACGCGTTTTATGGCACAAATGGAAACAGAACCAAAAAAGGTATTGCCAATAGGAGCATCATTGTATATGGGGCAAACATTCATAGTATTTACACCAACTAATGATATGCGTGCCTTGCGTCCGGCTGAGATTGTTTTTTTTCGTTATTGCGCTGAACGTAAACAATGGGAGGTGATACTTAACAGTAAATTATCAGTGGTGTTACGACGTGGAATGACTGCCGAACAGATAATCAAATATTCGCCTTGTTTTGTTCAGATACACCAATCCTATATTATTAATATTGATTATTTGATGATTATAAAGGATAATAAGTGTATACTCTATCCACCCTTTGATAACGTGACAGAATTACTTCTTTCCAGGAAATATAAAAAAGAGTTGCAAGACAGATTTTGCTTGTGAACTGAGATAGTAAGGCAGAGTGCCATTTCATAAATTTTATCCAAAAGAAGGAAAAAGAATGAAATAAACAAGAAGCAAAGTTACATCCTATCCATAAAAATACTATATTTATTGCAGCTAGAGAGCACTTTAAGTAATGCTTAAGAAGGAAAACGAAAAGTAGTATATATGCTATATATTTTCTATTATTAATTACTTAAACACATTTTTTATGGAAGCCAAAAAATCAAAAAAGGCTGCAATTGAGAATCAAAGAGGTTCTTGGTTGTTGATGGGTTTGGTTGTTGCGCTTGCTTTCATGTTCGTATCGTTCGAATGGACACAGCATGATGTAAGAGTTGCGGCACTATCATCTGATGATGAATCCATCTTTGTAACGGAGCTCGTTCCAATCACATTCCCTGAAGAAAAACTGGAACCGCCCCCTCCACCGGAAACTAAAGTAACAGATTTGTTCGAAATAGTAGATGATACCGAAGAGGTGACGGATAATGTTTCAGTAGTACCAGACAATGTGAATGAACCTTACAAGGTTGTTTGGGTACCGCCAGTAGTGGAAACTGCAGAAGTTGAGGAAGATGTTATTCACGTAAGTGTAGAAATCATGCCTGAATTTCCTGGTGGTTCAGCAGAATTGCTGAAATATTTGAGTACTCATATCAAATATCCGACAATGTCTCAAGAGATGGGCTCACAAGGACGTGTAATTGTTCAGTTTGTTGTAGACAAGGACGGGTCGATTACTAGTCCGACAGTTGTACGAGGGGTAGATGCTTACCTGGATAAAGAAGCTATCCGTGTGATAAGTGGAATGCCCAAGTGGAAACCCGGAGTACAAAACGGTAAGAAAGTTCGAGTAAAATATACTGTGCCTGTAGTATTCAGACTACAGTAATTACTTGAAATAGATGATTAAAAGGGTCGGTCCACCGCGGGAGCCGGCCCTTTTTCTTGAAACTATCATTGTATTTAATCGCTGAAATCAGATTCTTTAATTGCTGAACTGTTCATCGATCAGTTCAAACTTGGCACCTCGATTGTTTCGCTCTCTTCCTGCCAATTGTCTATCGTAAAATTTCCGGTTTCCTCCTCCGAGAAGATGTCGCCTAAAGTTAATGTTAAGGTGAGCCGGGTATTTGCTTTTAGAGGAGCGCTCAATGTTTGCTTGAAGGTTTTTACAGTTCCGTTTTTTAGCGTAATAATTAATTGGAATAGAGGGCTTGTAGCCGATGGGAATAACATGACAGTAGCATTGCTCATCTGTGTGCCATCTGTGGAAAGTACCAAAGGGAAGGTGACTGTTTTGGTTTGATTGACCGGCTCTGCGGTATACAAATTCAATTTCTCTGCAATACCTCCAATATTTACTTTCATGCCGGAGATGCTGGAGCTTAATATTCCGTTGTTTTTGTCTTTGACAATCACTTTCAAACCTGCGACTTTTCGTTTCATCGCTGCGTTTAACTCTTCCGTACCGATATTGGCGGGCTTCACCGCATAAACCAGATCGAAAACAGGATAATAGGTCGTATCAGGAAGGTTTTGCCGGAGCCCGAAATACTGCTGAGACAGATCGCCGCCGAGAGTCAGTTGCGGGTCCTTCACTGCCGGATTACTATAGATTGGTTCCTCATATTTAGGAGTTCCCCAATAAATCATATTGTATGTTCCTACAGGAAGTGAGATGGCACGTGCGGGGTTTCCAAGAGTGTTTCCGTCTTTTAAGGTGTACATACCGGGAAATGGAGTCAGTACATCTTCCACATAGTTTCCATAATAAATGGAAGTGCCTGCCTGGCAGGGATATACTTCTAATATTCCGCTCATCGGACTCTGCGCGTTATCCGGTGTATTGACCGTAGCGCGTACTGTCGGGCTGATAAGTTCATTATTTCCTTCTCCGCCATTATTCCCGTTGCCGCCTTCGACGGGCAACATCGGATTATCACTCGAGCAACCGGCGAAGATAGCTGCTGTCAACGTTGCCAGAAAAATTGTTTTCTTCATAATTCGGATCAATTGTTTAGGTTATGATTTCCCCTTATAACATTTTTCTTCCGAATTGGTTCTATGCGATAAAAAAACATATCTTTGTGCTACGAATGAAAACGAATAATTGTTGTATGAATCTTCTACTTTGTTTAAAACGACCCTTTATCTGGCTTTCCCGTTTCCGCTATCGTTGTGGATATGGCGTACACTCGCCGTTTGCTTTTAGCTTGATTACAGATGTGATTTATGAAAAGATGCCTTATTATGCTTACTTTTCATTGAAAGAAGAACAGAAGAAGATGATAAAAGAACAGGGATGGTGCAAAGGAATACAAAAAGTCAACCGTTTCCTGTTCCGGCTGGTGAATAGAGTGCAGCCGGCTACTATTATAGAGGTGGGGCGGCCTTCCATATCTTCTCTGTATCTGCAGTCGGCCAAACCCACTGCCGGGTATCTTTTTGCTCCCGACCTGTCGGAGTTGTTTCTGGATGCTGGTGTTCCGGTTGATTTTCTATATCTGAATGATTATCAGAACTCTGAAATGCTGGAGGAGGTTTTTAAGGTTTGTGCACGCCGTACAACTTCAGAAAGTGTATTTGTCATTCATGGCATTCATTATTCTAAATCGATGAGGATGTTATGGGAACGGGTGCAAAAGGATGACAGGGTGGGAATCACTTTTGATTTGTATGATTTAGGTCTGCTTTTTTTTGATACAACAAAAATAAAACAGCATTATATTGTCAACTTCTGAGAAGCCTCATACGTTAATCTTATATATAGTAATAATGAAAAATAGACGTTTATGAAAAAGAGCCTTGTATATACAAAGACTGGGGACAAAGGAACCACCAGCCTCGTTGGCGGAAGCCGCGTGTCGAAGACCCATATCCGTTTGGAAGCTTATGGGACAATCGATGAATTGAACTCGCATTTAGGATGGTTACATACTTATTTGTTGGATGAGTCGGATCGGGATTTTATATTGGGCATACAGCACAAGTTGTTTGCTATCGGTTCGCATCTGGCAACCGATCAGGAAAAAACTCAGTTGAAGCCAGCTAGTATTATTACTTTAGAAGATATAGAACGCATTGAACAGGAAATTGATAAGCTGGATGAGCAACTTCCGGAACTCTGTGCCTTTATTATTCCGGGAGGAAGCCGCGGGGCAGCTGTTTGTCATGTTTGCCGTACTATCTGCCGGAGGGCTGAACGGCGTATCCTGACCTTATCCGAAACTTGTACAATATCTCCGGAAGTATTAGCTTTTGTCAACAGATTATCAGATTATTTGTTTGTTTTATCCCGAAAAATTAATTTTGATGAACAAAATAGTGAAATATTCTGGGATAATAGTTGGAAATGATAGATTTTATTATACTTTTGCCGGAAAATAAAAAATAAGAAAATTAGTATTCACTTTTAATACTCAAGATTATGTATTGGACATTGGAATTAGCATCAAAACTGGAAGATGCTCCCTGGCCGGCAACCAAGGACGAATTGATTGATTATGCTATGCGTTCGGGTGCTCCTCTTGAAGTTATAGAGAATCTGCAAGAGATGGAAGATGAGGGCGAAATCTATGAGAGTATCGAAGATATTTGGCCGGATTATCCTAGTAAAGAAGATTTCTTTTTCAATGAGGAAGAGTATTGATTTAGAAAAGAAACCGAACATATAAAAAATACCCGACAGCTGTTCAAAAACTGTCGGGTATTTTTTTATTTTGTGATGAGCTTAAAAGACCGGCATCTGCCAGATGAAGCCTACAGAAATCCGGTTGGTACTGTAGTTTTCTTGTCCCAGCACTTTGGCACGCGAGGTGAAGTCGTAAGAACGCCCTACATAGGTTACGAAGAAATGCAGGTTTGTTTCCATCGGATAAAATTCGATACCTGCGAGATATCCCCAGGAAGTACGGTAGTTTCCTTTTTCTATTCCTTCGGAGGCTTTGGTTACAGAAGCCGTTTCATACATTCCTTTTACGAATGCATTCCATTTCGGGAGGAAACGGTAGTTACATTTGGCTACTACTGATAAATAGCCTGTGTCAAACGCATTATGTCCGCCCGGACGACCGACGATGTTTGTGATAATCCCTTTGCGGTCAATATCCTCTTTTGAGTACATAAAATCAATGAAAGCATTCCATTTTCCCAGATTCAATTCATTTCCTACGGCATAGTAATACATATTGTGGTCTTTGGCCTCGTTCATGACAGAAGCGGACCAGCGGGTTTTAAATACATTATTAAAATTGCCAACCCAGTTTAAGGTGTAGACCAATGGCATTTTTCCGGATTTCAAATCGGGAAGATTGCCTTCCGCATCCTCTGTGATGCCATAAGTGTTGTCGAAGGAACTGTTGCGGCTGTTCAATATCTGTAGATTAAGTTGCTGGTCCGGAGTCATATTATAACCGACATTCAGACCGGTCAGGAAGTTACTCATATAATCAATCATATCGCTGTATTGATAGACATCAATCGGATTCAGATCGAACTCAAAGCCGCCATAGTTGGCACTTTGCTTACCGGCAAACAGATTGAACTTATCATTGAGTTTGATGCCGATACCTGCCCAGTCGATGGAGGTCGGGAGGTTGTCTATCATGTTGTTTCCGTCGTTCGAACGGTTGAGGCGCTGGCGATAGCGGTAAGAAAGCCAGTTGTTGATATTTCCTTTTGCTTCGATGCGTAGTTGATGCATATTGAAGTCGCCTTCCTGAAATCCGTTCTGGAAATGAGCGTCGAAGCTTCCTTGCATATTCAGGTATAAGTTAAACTTATCCGTTTTCTTTTTTACATCTGTCAGTTTCTCAAAAAGGGGAGTATTGGGGGAGAATTTATCTTTCTTCTCTGTCGTTTGGGCATATATAGCCTGTATGCTACCCGCGAGGAGTAGCATAAGCATTAGTTTTTTCATAAGTTGGTCCGGTTTTTAGTATTCGTTAAAGTATTCCTGAATTTGTTTCCAGTCCGTGGTTTTGGTCAGTGCAAGCATTAACAGTACACGTGATTTTTGCGGATTCAGTTCCTGGGAAGCAACAAACTGATACTTGGCGTCATCTACTTCAGCATCGAGCGTGGTAGGACCTGTCGGTACACGAGAGGAGCGAACAACTACAATTCCTTTTCTGCGGGCGTCTATCAATGACGGGAATATATTTTTGTGGATATTGCCGTTTCCGACTCCTGCATGGATGATTCCTTTGTATCCATTGTTGAGGAATGGAGTCATTATATCAGCTTCGATATTAGAATAGCTGTATACGATACCGACCTTCGGTAATGAAGTAAGGCGTGTTACGTCGAATACCGATTGTGTGGTATGTTTCTTCAGAGTGATCTGGTTATAAAATACTTTTCCGTTCAGCACATATCCCAATGCACCGGAGTTAGGAGCTTGGAAAGTTTGTACATCGACTGTGTTCATTTTAACAACGCTTTCTGCACCCAGAATCAGACCATTCATGGCAACCAATACTCCTTTGTCTTTCGATTCTTTGGCGGCGGCAGTAACTACGGCATTATAAAGATTCAGCGGTCCATCAGCACTTAATGCTGTGGATGGACGCATGGCACCTACCAATATAACCGGTTTGTCACTTTTAACGGTCAGATTCAGAAAATAAGCAGTTTCTTCCATTGTATCCGTTCCGTGAGTGATCACGATTCCGTCGATGTCCGGTCGTTTCAATAACTCATTAATTTTCTTGGCGAGTGTCAGCCAGACTTCGTCATTCATGTCCTGTGAACCGATTCTTACAATCTGTTCGCCGGTTACGTTGGCGATATCTTTAATTTCGGGGACTGCATCAAGCAATGCGCTGATAGCAACTTGCCCTGCCGTATAGCTGGTACCTGTAGCCGAGCTTCCCGTGCCGGCAATGGTTCCTCCGGTGGCAAGAATATGGATATTCGGTTTTGCGGCAAATGCCATTGTTGCGGACAATAGTAGTGTGACTACTACCAGACCTAATTTCTTGAATTGTTTCATAACTGAAATGAGTTTAGGTTAATAATATATTAGAATATTTGTATAAAAAGCAGCCCTAAAGCAATAGCGACTACAGTAGATACTAGTCCGGGCATCATAAACGAATGATTCAACACATATTTGCCGATTTTTGTTGTCCCAGTGCGGTCGAAATTAATGGCTGCTACTACAGTCGGGTAGTTCGGGATAAAGAAATATCCGTTGACTGCCGGGAATAAAGCAATCAGCATATACGGAGAAATTCCCAATGCAATGCCCAACGGCATCAATGCCCGTACGGTGGCTGCCTGACTGTATAACAGGATAGACATGACGAACAGTGCGATACCGAACAGCCATGGCATCTGGCGTACAACACCTTCGATAGAAAGAGTCAGTTGTGCCATATTGCCCTGAAGGAATGTGTCGCCCATCCAGGCAATACCGAAGATGGCGATAACAGCCTGCATTCCGGCGGGGAATACAGAACCTTGCGTGGCCTTGATTCCATCCGTCTTGGTGACAATCAGGATGATGGCTGCCGCAGACAGCATGACGATTTCGATAATGGAAGACATGCCTAGTGTGACGATTTCGCCATCGATCAGGAAACTGGGGCGCATGCCTTCAAAAGACCCGAAAAGAACAATAAAGGCAGTCGCCAATATAAAGATGAGTACGGAAAGCATGGCAGAACGTTTGTTCCTGACATCTTTGATCTCTATCTTCTTATCATTGAAAAGACCGTCTTTCAGGCGTTTCTGATATTCAGGGTCTTCTATCAGTTCTTTGCCGACTTTCATGGAGAATAAAGCACCTACCAACACACCTATGATCGTGGCAGGAATGGTTATTTTAAGTATATCGAACAAAGTGATGTCAAAGCCGGCCAATAATCCGAGTAAAGCTACCGTAGCAGCAGAAATGGGACTGGCCGTAATAGCTTGTTGTGAGGCGATCACTGCAATGCCGAGCGGACGTTCCGGACGAATCTTAGTTTCGGTGGCTACCTCTGCAATGACAGGCAATACGGAGTAAGCTACATGTCCGGTTCCGGCTATGAAGGTGAACAGGTAAGTTACCAGCGGACTGAGCAGTGTGACGTGTGAAGGATTTTTGCGCAGCAAATGTTCTGCTAGTTTCACCATATAGTCGAGTCCTCCGGCAGCCTGCATACAGGAGGCAGCGGAAATGACGGCGGCAATCATCAACATAACGTCGATAGGAGGTGCGGTGGGTTGTAAACCAAAAACGAACGTAAGTATTCCCAATCCTACTCCTCCCATGACACCGAGTCCGATGCCCCCAAGGCGTGCACCAATAATGATAGCTGTCAGAACAAATGCTAGTTGTAATATCATCGCTTGTTGTTTTAAGTTTCAAACAAAGATAAAAGATTTATCTTCGTTTTTTCTCTGTTTCTAAGATAAACAACAAAAAAGTTATTGAATAGTTTTTGCATATTTATTAAAACAATAACATCTTTCGCTGGTTATTATATCAGCTAACGAATGTGTTATTGTTATAAAACAACCGATATGAAACAAGAATTATCAAAAAAAACTCGAACAGAGAGCGACTTGATAGGTAGTCGTGAAGTGCCCGAAAGTGCATTGTACGGAGTACAGACACTCCGTGGTATTGAAAACTTTCGCATCAGCAAGTTTCATTTGAATGAGTACCCTTTGTTTATTCAGGCATTGGCTATCACAAAAATGGGGGCTGCTATTGCCAACCGTGAATTGGATTTGCTGACGAAAGAACAAACGGATGCTATCCTCAAAGCCTGTAAAGAAATACTGGAAGGAAAGTATCACGACCAGTTTCCGGTGGACATGATTCAGGGCGGAGCCGGAACTACCACCAACATGAATGCTAATGAAGTGATTGCCAATCGTGCGCTGGAACTGATGGGACATCAACGCGGAGAGTATCAATACTGCTCGCCTAATGACCATGTGAACCGTTCGCAGTCTACCAATGATGCTTATCCTACAGCCATTCATATTGGCCTGTACTATACACATCTTAAATTAGTGAAGCATTTTGAAACTTTGATTCAGTCTTTCCGTAAGAAAGGGGAGGAATTTGCGAATATAATTAAGATGGGGCGTACTCAACTGGAAGATGCCGTACCGATGACGCTCGGCCAAACCTTTAACGGATTTGCCAGCATTCTGGAACATGAAGTGAAGAATCTCGATTTTGCCGCACAGGATTTTCTGACGGTCAACATGGGGGCAACAGCCATCGGAACCGGAATTACCGCAGAACCGGGATATGCGGAGAAATGTATTGCTGCTCTGGGTAAGATAACAGGACTGGATATCAAATTGGCGGATGACCTGATCGGAGCTACTTCGGATACTTCCTGCATGGTGGGATATTCGTCAGCAATGAAACGCGTAGCTGTTAAAATGAATAAGATATGTAATGATTTGAGGTTACTGGCCTCCGGTCCCCGTTGCGGCTTGGGAGAGATTAATCTGCCTGCCATGCAGCCGGGATCTTCCATTATGCCGGGAAAAGTAAACCCTGTTATTCCCGAAGTGATGAATCAGGTCTCTTATAAGGTAATAGGAAATGACCTTTGTGTGACTATGAGCGGAGAAGCTGCACAGATGGAACTGAATGCAATGGAACCGGTGATGGCACAATGCTGTTTCGAATCTGCGGATTTGTTGATGAACGGTTTTGATACGCTACGTACTTTGTGTATCGATGGTATCACTGCCAATGAGGAGAAATGCCGTCGGGATGTACATAATAGTATAGGTGTAGTGACTGCACTGAATCCTGTCATTGGCTACAAACATTCTACCAAGATAGCCAAAGAAGCATTGGAGACCGGTAAGGGAGTGTATGAACTCGTATTGGAACATAATATTCTCTCTAAAGAGGATCTGGATACGATCTTAAAACCGGAGAATATGATTAAGCCGGTGAAACTGGATATTCATCCGAATCATTGATTGATATGAATAAAATGAGAGGTCAGCTCGAATCTACGGGCTGACCTCTGTGTTTTGTACCACTTGTGGAGTTATATGGTATTTGTATCAACCTTGTTAACAAGAACTGACCGTTATAGCTCAACTGTTTGACGGAAGCTTTGCCCGAAGCGGTTGGTCGCTGTAATTTCGATTTTCTTCACCTTGTCCGATGATGGACGTACACGGAAAAGATGCAGCGTATGGTAACCTGTCCCTTTTCCTTTCTTCATAGTGATGAAATCCTGATCCTCATCATCAAAAGCTTCCAGTACTCCTTTCTTTTCTATTCCGTCTTCGTAGTATTGGACAGTCCAGGCAGGATCATAATCCCATATATTGACTACCAGATACTCCGGCTGTGATTGAAACTCTCCCGGCTTGTATACACGAAATTGATAGTCCAGCGGGCGTCCGGTTGCTTTATATTGCCAGGAAATGTCATCTCCTTGTACATTAACCAGTAAATAGCCGTTTGGTGCTCCGCAACGGTTCACATGGCCTGCCCACCACGCGCCGCAGGCTGCACCTATATTATGCTCATAAATATCAGGAGTAATAATCCGGTTTTCGTAGAAATGGGTATGTCCGGAAAAAATATGCACCTTATAGCCTTTCAGTATCTCAAAGAGCTGGGCAGCATTGCGGGCATTACCTCCGCCCTTGTGAGAACGATTAGCGACAGGAGCATGCACGTTCAGTAACACCAGTGAACCGGGTTGGACATAACTGAGATCCTTTTTCAACCATTCAAGCTGTGCCGGAGTGAAGTTCTCTTCATATTTCTTTTGTCCGTGATAATCGATATCCTTCATTGAAATGATATGTACTTTTCCTACATTGAAAGAGTAGTCTGTAGGACCGAAGTTCTCGCCAAACGCATATTCACCCCATTCGTCCGGGTTTTGTGAATTGCTCAGTGCGGCATATTTCAAGTCAAAATCATGATTTCCGATGGTGTGGTACATTGTCAGGTTCAGTCCGGAGATTGCATCTTTGTAAGGTGTGAATAATTGCATCGCATCCCATACGATATCTCCCAGCATCATACCGTATACTTCTTTTTCATTGAGTGTACGTAAGGTCGCTTCCAGATCGGGTACGGTTTCCATACGAAAGCGCTCCAGTTGTTTCTGGTTTTTTACTTGTGGGTCGGAGATGGCTATGAAAGTAAAGTTGTCATCCGGAGCCGTCCTTTTCTCTAATTCGAAATCATGTCGGTTTGTCTTTTTTGATTGATCCAGTCGGGCATAGTATCCGGTAGGAAGTGCATTCTTAACTGTGGGTTGATAATCTGCCGGTACCGACACATACACAAACTTGGATTGGTTGAAGTCGGATGGAAGATAATAATATCCTTTTTCATCCGTTTGAGTGAAGTGAACTCCGTCGGTCACTACTACCCCGGAAATCGGACTTTTACGGGTATCGGTTACAATACCTTTTACTGTCATTCCTTTTTTGGAAGGAATGTTGGCTGCATAACTGCAAGCTATCGAGATAGATAACATTAGCAGGCAGGAAGATAAACATCTGACTTGTTTCATCTGTTCTTTTAATATGTTGTTTAACTTAATTAGATATGCAAAGAGAAAGGATTGAGATGAAGTGCAAATGACAATGAGATTACATCTTTGTATCTTCTCTTCTTTTTGTTGAAAACGAAGTTATTTAACTCTTCGCGGGAACAATTGCCAATTCATCCGGTAAAATGGTTATTGATAGTCTCTCGGAAAGGTGCGACCTTTGCAAATGTCAATGAGATACTGACATTAATAAGATAATTTCTAATTAAAGATATATAGATATGAAAGCATTTGATGTTATTATTATTGGTTTCGGCAAAGGTGGGAAGACTCTTGCGGCTGAATTTGCAAAGCGCGGACAGAAAGTTGCTGTTATAGAACGTTCTGATAAGATGTATGGTGGTACGTGTATCAATATTGGCTGTATTCCGACTAAAACATTGGTGCATCAGGCGAAAATCGCTTCCGGTATGGTGGGAGTCACTTTTGAAGAAAAAAGTGAGTTTTACCGTAATGCTATTGCTGTGAAAGATTTTGTGACGGGTATACTGAGAAACAAGAACTACCATAACCTAGCGGATCATCCGAATGTGACGGTTTATACAGGTATGGGCTCTTTTCTTTCTGCAGATACCGTTGCTGTTCGTACCGCTACGGAAGAGATAGTATTGACATCCAAACAAATCATAATCAATACAGGTGCGGAAACTGTGATTCCGTCTATTGAAGGAGTTGTGGATAATCCTTTTGTATATACCAGTACTTCAATCATGGAACTGACCGCTCTTCCACGTCATCTCGTCATTGTCGGCGGTGGTTATATCGGGCTGGAATTTGCGTCTATGTACGCCTCTTTCGGCTCTCAGGTAACGGTACTGGAGAGCTATCCCGAACTGATAGCCCGTGAAGACCGCGACATTGCCGCAAGTGTGAAAGAAACGTTGGAGAAAAAAGGGATTGTTTTCAAGATGAACGCGAAGGTGCAGTCTGTGAACCATACATCAGAAAAAGCAATGGTTGCTTTCACTGATTCGCAAACAGATGAGGCATTTGAACTTGAAGCCGATGCCGTGTTGTTGGCTACAGGGCGCAGGCCTAACACGAAAGAGCTTCATCTGGAAGCTGCCGGAGTAGAAGTGGATGCACGTGGAGCTATCATTGTAGATGAATATTTGAAAACAACGAATCCCCGAATACGCGCGGTGGGTGATGTGAAAGGTGGTTTGCAGTTTACTTATATTTCATTGGATGACTATCGGATTATCCGGGAAGATTTATTCGGAAAGGCGGAACGAAAAACAAGTGATCGTGATCCGGTCAGTTATTCCGTATTTATTGATCCGCCTTTGGCCCGTATTGGTTTGAATGAGGAGGAGGCCCGTAAGCAGAATCTCGATATTATCGTAAAGAAGTTACCTGTTATGGCGATACCGAGAGCCAAGACTTTGGGAGAAACAGACGGTTTGTTGAAAGCTGTCATTGATAAGAATACAGGAAAGATATTGGGTTGTATGCTGTTTGCACCTGACTCCAGCGAAGTTATTAATATCGTCGCCCTCGCCATGAAGGCAGGGCAGGACTATACCTTCCTGCGCGACTTCATTTTTACTCATCCCAGCATGAGTGAGGCATTAAATGATTTGTTTTCGTAATAGTGTAAACCGTTTGCCCCAGTCGTACCACTAAGTGCATCTCACTGGTACGACTGGGTATACTTGTTCTTACATAAAATCCTCCCCCTCGTCCGGCCTTGATGAAGCATTGAAGTTAGATATTTGCATCTTCCCATTTTCTCTCTGTTTTTCAAAGTACTCGTAAAAAAATGAAATAAATAAAGGAAACAAATTGATGATGTTTGTTTTTTTGTATATTCGTGAAAAGTGGTAAACACACAAAGCAAAACTCAAAGAATACAAATTAAAAACAGCGATTATGAAAAACAGGACTTTTGAAGATTTTGATTTTACGGACTTTTGGGATGATGACGAATATGCAAAGAATGGATATATTGGTGAATTCCCTACGGAAGAGATGATAGAAGAAGTAGAACGCGAACTGGGATATAAACTGCCCGAGTCCTATATCTGGTTGATGAAACAGCATAACGGTGGAATACCTTTCAATGTCTGTTTTCCTTGTGATGAACCGACTAGTTGGGCGGATGATCATGTGGCTATTACCGGCATTATGGGAATGGACAAGGATAAGATGTATTCTCTTTGCGGACAACTCGGAAGTCGTTTCATGATTGAAGAATGGGGGTATCCGGATATTGGAGTGGCTATTTGCGACTGTCCTTCTGCCGGGCATGATATGATTTTCCTTGATTATCGGGAGTGTGGTCCGCAGGGAGAACCGAAAGTCGTTCATGTCGATCAGGAGAATGATTATTATATCACTTTGCTGGCCGATAACTTTGAAGATTTTATTCGTGGACTTGTCAACGAAGAAGTGTTTGATACGTTGGAAGAAGATGAAAGGAAAGAGTTGGAAAAAGTTCGTACCGCAGCTTTCTCGCCACTTCTGTCTGATTTATGCTCGAAGTGTGATAATCCCGTCGATACGGAACGATGGATTCGTAAAGTATCGGAAGAAATCGTAACTGATAAAGGATTCTTTGCACTTCATGCCGATACACGCTCCTATATGCTTTACGACATTCAATTATGGCTTTATACCAATGTCTATCCCGATACTACGGAAGAAGATTATTTATCTGCCTATAAAAAAATAATAGCCTTGGACGGTGAATTTAGTACGGGAGGATATGCTCCGGATTTTGTTACTGACTGGCTGACGCGACGTAAGGAGAGCGGTATTATTACTTGCAATAATGGTATTGTTTCAATGACGACGGGAGCAAAGGAAACCTTACTGGCTGACCGGGATAAGATGTGATTCTTGATTGGTAAATATAAAGGTACAGGGGCAGGATTGGATGAACAACAATGTCTCTGAAACGAACAAAGAGCAATAATTTGTGTTTATTTATTATAAATATATATCTTTGTCCCGAATTATAAACACGTAAATTTATGAAAAAGATTTTTGGTGCTTTAATGATTGCCGTATGTATCGGTATGGCAATGCCTGCCCAGGCACAATTGCATTTTGGTGTAAAGGGTGGTTTGAACTTGTCTAAAGCAAGTTTTTCAGATGTGAAGACAAACTTTAAAAAGGATAATTTTATAGGCTTCTTTATCGGTCCGATGGCGGAGTTTAATATTCCGGTGGTAGGACTGGGAGTAGATGCGTCTTTGCTTTTTGCTCAGAGGGGTATAAAGATCTCTGACGGGGGCGAAGAAGCTACTGTTAAGCAGAACGGTCTTGATATTCCGGTCAATTTGAAATATAATATTGGTTTGGGAAGCCTGTTAGGTCTTTATGTGGCTGCCGGTCCTGATTTTTATTTCGACTTTGAAAAGACATCAAAGGTTGATAAGAAGAAAGCGGAAGTAGGCATTAATGTCGGTGCAGGTGTGAAGTTGCTGAATCATTTACAGGTAGGTGCCAACTATAACATTCCGTTGGGTAAGACTGCTAGTTTTGAGGATGTTGAAGGTTCATACAAGACCAAGACTTGGCAAGTATCCGTTGCTTATATTTTCTAAGCAATCTGTTACTTTATATACTATCAAAGAAAGAGCTTCTGATCTAAGGAAGCTCTTTTTTTGTTCCGGGATTTTGTGCAAAGTGTCAGCCGGTGAATCTGAATTTATTTTCTCAGATTCTTGTTCTCAGGCAATTTTTCTTTTCAGTGTTCTTCTTTCCTCTTTTAAATCCCCATTTTTTTATTGTACTTTTGTGCTTGCAATGAAAAAGTATGTAGATGTCATATTACCATTACCGCTTCCGAAATATTTCACCTATTCTCTGCCGGATGAATGTGCGGAAGAGGTCGAGATCGGTTGTCGTGTGATAGTTCCTTTCGGACGGAAGAAGTTTTATACAGCTATCGTTCGTAATGTTCATTATTGTGCTCCGACGGAGTATGAGGTGAAGGAAATATCAGCATTGCTGGATGCTTCTCCTATTTTGTTGCCCACTCAGTTTAAATTCTGGGAATGGCTGGCGGATTATTATCTCTGTACGCAAGGAGATGTTTATAAAGCGGCACTTCCTTCCGGCTTGAAGTTGGAGAGTGAAACGATCGTGGAATATAATCCTGACTTTGAAGCGGATACACCATTGTCAGAAAGAGAACAGCGTATTCTTGATTTGCTTTCGGTAGACTCCCAGCAGTGTGTCACTAAACTGGAGAAGGAGAGTGATATGAAAAATATCCTTACCGTCATTAAATCTCTGCTGGATAAAGAAGCCATTTTTGTGAAAGAAGAATTGCGTCGTACTTACAAGCCAAAAACAGAGGCAAGGGTACGATTAGCGGGCTCTGCTGATGAAAAGAGGCTTCATATCTTGTTTGATATCCTGTCCCGTGCTCCGAAGCAGTTGGCGTTGCTGATGAAATATGTAGAGTGTTCAGGAATATTAGGAAGAGAAACGCCAAAAGAAGTTTCGAAAAAAGAACTTTTACAACGTGCGGGTGTATCTCCTTCTATTCTGAATGGTCTGGTGGAAAAAAAGATATTTGAGATTTACTTTCATGAGGTCGGTCGGTTGAATCAGCAAGTGAAAGATGTGGTTGAGTTGAATGCCTTGAACGAGTTTCAGCAGCGGGCACATGATGAGATCATACAATCCTTTCAGGAGAAAAATGTCTGTCTGCTTTATGGAGTTACATCAAGTGGTAAAACAGAAGTATATATTCATCTGATAGAAGAAACGATCCGTCAGGGAAAACAAGTGTTGTATCTCTTGCCTGAAATAGCGTTGACAACTCAAATCACAGAGCGTTTGCAACGGGTATTCGGTTCTCGTTTGGGGATTTATCATTCCAAGTTTCCGGATGCCGAGCGAGTAGAGATTTGGCGCAAACAACTGGGAGAGAAAGGGTATGATATTATTCTGGGGGTCCGTTCTTCCGTATTTTTGCCTTTCCGTGATCTGGGATTGGTCATTGTGGACGAGGAGCATGAGAATACATATAAGCAACAAGATCCGGCTCCCCGTTATCATGCACGTAATGCAGCTATCGTACTGGCTGCCATGTATGGAGCTAAAACACTTCTCGGAACTGCCACTCCCTCTATAGAAACATGGCAGAACGCTACCAGTGGAAAATATGGATTTGTACAGCTGAAAGAACGATATAAAGAGATTCAGTTACCGGAAATAATCCCGGTAGATATCAAAGAACTTCATCGCAAGAGGCGGATGGTAGGACAGTTCTCACCGCTGCTGATACAATACATGAAAGAGGCACTGGAGCAGAAAGAACAAGTCATTCTCTTTCAAAATCGCCGCGGATTTGCACCGATGGTAGAATGTCGTACTTGCGGCTGGGTGCCGAAATGTAAGAACTGCGATGTGAGCCTGACTTATCATAAGGGAATCAACCAACTGACATGCCATTATTGCGGCTATACCTATCAACTGCCGAAATCCTGTCCCGCCTGCGAAGGTACAGAACTGGTCAATCGTGGTTTTGGAACGGAAAAGATTGAAGATGATATTAAGGTTCTTTTCCCGGAAGCGGCTGTGGCCCGCATGGATCTGGATACTACCCGTACCCGTGCTGCCTATGAAAAGATTATCGCCGATTTTGAACAAGGGAAAACAGATATACTGATTGGTACGCAGATGGTGTCGAAAGGGCTGGACTTTGACCATGTAAGTATAGTAGGTATTCTGAATGCCGACACCATGTTGAACTATCCGGATTTCCGTTCTTACGAACGTGCCTTTCAACTGATGGCACAAGTGGCGGGACGAGCCGGGCGTAAGAATAAACGTGGGCGGGTAGTGCTGCAAACGAAGAGTATTGAACATCCTATTATCCACCAGGTTATCGGCAATAATTATGAAGAAATGGTGGATGGTCAGCTCGCAGAGCGGCAAATGTTCCACTATCCTCCCTACTATCGGTTGGTATATGTTTATTTGAAGAACCATAATGAATCACTGCTGGATCAGATGGCAGCGGTCATGGCAGATAAGCTAAGAATGGTGTTCGGCAACCGGGTATTGGGACCGGACAAACCTCCCGTTGCCCGTATCCAGACCTTATTCATAAAAAAGATAGTGCTGAAGATCGAACAGAATGCTCCGATGGGACGTGCACGCGAATTGCTGCAACGTATTCAGAAAGAGATGCTGGAAGATGAACGCTATAAGTCTCTGATCGTCTATTATGATGTAGATCCGATGTAGCCCTCCATATAGATCTCACTAATTTTCTCTTATAATAACCTTTATAAATTAATTAACCATGAAACGACTTACGATTTATTGCTTAACATGTCTTATTGGTGTGAGTCCTCTTTTTGCTCAACAAGGAGTGACTCAGTGTGGAACCTCTACGGGGCAACCGAAATTTCCAATAGAGACTTACGAGGAACTGCCTGACCCTACGCCCCCCTCTGACAAAGAATGGGCAGCAGTGATTACCACCCAGGTTTCCTGGGGAACTACCGATGTCCGGTATGCGAAACACAAACTCCCCCAGTTGAAGAAACAGCAAATTGCAGTCTTGAAAGGCTGGCGCGGCGAACGTGTAAATGCGCAGGCTGTCGTATGGACAGGTGCTGAAGTGAAAGACTTGAACTTCAGCTTTACTGATTTTAAAGATAAAAAAGGAAATTCTCTTTCGAACGAAGCATTCAAGGGCGGTTTCATCCGTTACGTGATGACCGATGAATTGAATAAGGACGGCAGAGGTGCATGTGGGCACCGAAAGGCTGTGGATTTTGATTCACTGCTGGTAGCCGATCCGATTGACACGAATCTGAAATCTCTGGCTCTTCCTTCGCGTACGGTTCAGCCTATCTGGGTGCAATGCTGGATTCCTCAATCCGCTGCTCCCGGAACTTATAAGGGAGCATTACTGGTAAAAGACGGTTCCCGTCTGTTGCAGCAGCTTAATCTTGAAATAGTAGTTTCTTCCCGTGAACTTCCTGTACCGTCCGAATGGGCTTATCATCTGGATTTGTGGCAGAGCCCGTTTGCTGTTGCCCGTTATTATCAGGTTCCCTTGTGGAGTCAGGAACATTTGGACGCTATGCGCCCATTGATGAAAATGTTGGCGGATGCCGGACAGAAGATTATTACAGCTACCTTGACACATAAGCCCTGGAACGGTCAGACAGAAGATTATTTTGACACGATGGTCACTTGGATGAAACGTGCTGACGGTACTTGGGCTTTTGACTATACCGTTTTCGACCGTTGGGTAGAATTTATGATGAGTGTCGGTATTGACAAACAGATCAACTGCTACTCTATGGTTCCCTGGGAATTATCTTTCCAGTATTTTGACCAGGCTACGAATTCATTGCAATTTGTGAAGACAGCACCGGGGGAACCTGCTTATGAAGAGATATGGGTTGCCATGCTTGCTTCCTTCTCCAAGCATTTGAAAGAGAAAGGCTGGTTTGATATTTGTACGATTGCGATGGATGAGCGTCCGATGGAGGTGATGCAGAAAACATTGAAGGTGATTCGTAAAGCAGATCCTGAGTTTAAAGTATCACTGGCTGGTAACTATCATGCTGAGATAGAGCCTGATTTATATGACTATTGCATAACTATCGGTCAGAACTTCCCGGAAGAGGTGCGTCTCCGTCGTTTGGCTGAGAATAAGCGCACTACTTATTATACTTGTTGTACGGAAGCACATCCTAATACATTCACCTTTTCCGATCCGGCTGAGGCTGCCTGGATGAGTTACTATTGCTCTAAGAAACATCTGGACGGCTATCTGCGCTGGGCATACAATAGCTGGCCTTTGGAACCATTGCTTGATTCACGTTTCCGTACCTGGGCGGCTGGAGATACTTATCTGGTATATCCGGGAGCTCGTAGCTGTATCCGTTTCGAACGTTTGATCGAAGGTATTCAGGCACACGAAAAAATAACGATTCTCCGCCAGGAATTTGAGAAAAAGGGAGATAAAGCCGGACTAAAGAAAATAGAGAAAATGTTAGCTCCGTTCAGACTGGGGGCCATGCCGGAAATACCGGCAGCTGTTACCGTGAACCGGGCGAATCAGATACTGAATTCGTTTTGATATAGCAGAGACGAATTAATTCTGCCAATTATTAAAAGTAAATGATGAAGAAAATACTGTTTGTCTGTTTAGGAAATATCTGCCGTAGCTCTACGGCAGAAGGGGTAATGCTTCACCTGATCAAAGAAGCCGGACTGGAAAAAGAATTTGTGATAGATTCCGCGGGAATCCTGTCATATCATCAGGGTGAATTGCCGGATAGCCGGATGCGTGCCCATGCTGCCTGTCGTGGTTATCAACTGGTTCATCGCTCCCGTCCGGTACGAACGGAGGATTTTTATAATTTTGATTTGATTATTGGCATGGACGACCGTAACATAGACGATCTGAAAGAGAAAGCTCCTTCTATGGAAGAATGGAAAAAGATTCACCGTATGACGGAGTATTGTACCCGTATTCCTGCCGATCATGTCCCCGACCCCTACTATGGAGGGGCCGAAGGATTTGAGTATGTGCTGGATGTGCTCGAAGATGCCTGTGCCGGCCTGCTTACTTCTTTAGCTCAGGATAGCTGATCCGGGTGTGGTAAGCAATCTTCAGCTTTTCTTTGAATACTGCCTTAATCGTCGCAATGTCCTTGAAAGTAATAGGGCATTCTTTGAAGTAACCTTCTGCAACTTGGGAGTCAATGATTTTGTCGACCAAGTTGCTTATACTTTCTTCGGTATACTCCGGTAAGCTGCGTGAAGCGGCTTCAACGGCATCCGCCATCATCAGAATGGCTGTCTCTTTTGAGAAAGGATTGGGACCCGGATAAGTGAACAGCTCCTCATTCGGTTCTTCGTCCGGATGTTCGTTTTTCCATGAAATATAGAAGAATTTCGTTTTTCCTCGTCCATGATGAGTGCTGATGAAGTCTTTGATTACTTTCGGCAGATTGTGTTTGTCTGCCAGTTTCAACCCGTCTGTCACGTGACTGATCACGACCTGAGCACTCTGTTCGTAATTCAGATTCTTATGAGGATTGACTCCTCCCGACTGGTTTTCTGTAAAGAAGGCCGGATTCTCCATCTTGCCAATATCATGATATAAGGCTCCGGTACGTACTAATTGACTTTTCGCTCCAATACGGATGGCTGCCTCTGCTGCCAGATTGGCTACCTGCATAGAGTGCTGGAAAGTTCCGGGCACTGTTTCGGACATTTGCCGCAGGAGGTCGCTGTTGATATTTGAAAGCTCGACCAAAGTCACATTAGAAGTAAAGCCGAATGTTTTTTCCAACAGGAACAACAGCGGATATGTAAACAGCAGCAGGATACCATTGATAATGAAATAGGTGTACATCCGGACATTCAGTTTCGAAAAGTCATTGGCAAGTCCGTTTTCAGTCATTAGCTCAAAAGCGAAGTAGATGGCTGCATAAGTCAGTATCACCAATAATGCCGTACGGAAGAGTTGTGATCTCTGTGAGAGTTCCCTTAAACTGAATATGGCAACTAATCCGGCAGCTAACTGCGTCAGAATAAACTCATGCGGAAAACGCAGTGATATAGAACAGATCAATATCGTAATGACATGCGTCAGGAAAGCCGTTCGCGAATCAAGGAAAACTCGTATGATGATGGGCAGCATCGCATACGGAATCATATATACATTGAATATATTGTGTGTTACCATGAAAGCGGTTACCACACTATAGAATACAATCAGTGTAAACAATAACGACAGGCTGCCTTTGCGCTCATAATAATCTTTCCTGAACAGGTCGAGATAGAGCATGAAGCAAAGCATCAGCATGCCGACAAATAAAATCTGTCCGGCAAGAATCAGACGGCTCTGATCGATGGATTCACTGCGTTTGATGGACTCTTTGCGTAATGATTCCAGTATGTTATAAGTTTCCGGACTAATGATTTCTCCACGATCTATAATTTTCTGTCCGCTGACAACCAATCCGTTTGCCCAGGAATAATTATTAAGCATTTCTTCTTTGGCGGTCTGCGTCCGTTGCTGGTCGAAGGTAAGATTAGGAGTGATATATTCGTTTAAGGAACATTGTCTCAGAATCTCACGGTTGAGGTGGGTCGTATCTGCGGATAACAAGTATTCATAGGCTTTCTTGACCGTATATATATTATCGGTAGGCTTGGAGTTAGCAAGCTTATCATCGATGATCATGATAGCCGATGTGCTGTCTTTGTGGAGTTTTTGTATGTTTTCTGTCGATACGATACCTGCTCCGTATATTTCTTTTAATGTCCGTTCGATGTATCGCAAATAATCTACGGAAGGGAGTATACCTTTCAGATGAGTATGGTAATTCTCCTTTAACTTACTGATTGCATCTTTTTCAATCTGTTTGTCGAGCAGATAATAGGGTTGGAAGGAAGCCAACAGACTATCCTGCTCCCGGTTCACTACTGCATCGTCTTTGTAGATCGGAAAGTCGAAAGTTGCAATCAGTTGTCCGTACTTCCAAGGTTTGTTGATATCAAACTGATAGTTGAACTTCCCGTCACGTGGCAGGAAATAGACAATCAGTGTCACTGTGACTATAAACAGCAATGATTTATATAATAGATCTCTTCGTGAGAACCTCTTTTTTTTCTTCATATGTTCCATACGCATTGAAATTTTTGCGAAAAGTACAAAAAAAAACAATAGTGTGGAAAAAAAGGTTTAATTTTGCCACGATTTACCTATACTAACCCAAATTATGGCAGAAAGAAAAGTAAGAGTTCGTTTTGCTCCGAGTCCTACGGGAGCATTGCACATCGGCGGTGTGCGTACAGCTTTGTATAATTATCTATTTGCGCGTCAACACGGCGGAGACTTGATTTTTCGTATTGAAGATACTGACTCTAACCGGTTTGTTCCGGGAGCGGAAGAGTACATACTCGAGTCATTCAAGTGGTTGGGTATCCACTTTGACGAAGGAGTGAGCTTCGGTGGAGAACATGGCCCGTACCGTCAGTCCGAACGTCGCGAAATTTATAAGAAATATGTGCAGGTTTTGCTGGACAATGACAAAGCATACATAGCTTTTGATACTCCCGAGGAACTGGACGCTAAGCGTGCGGAAATTGCTAACTTCCAATATGATGCATCTACCCGTGGGATGATGCGTAATTCTCTGACGATGTCGAAAGAAGAAGTGGACGCATTGATTGCTGAAGGAAAGCAATATGTGGTTCGTTTCAAAATCGAGCCGAACGAGAATGTTCACGTGAATGACTTGATTCGTGGTGAAGTAGTTATTAATTCATCTATTCTGGATGATAAGGTGCTCTATAAGTCGGCTGATGAATTGCCTACTTATCATCTTGCCAATATCGTAGACGACCATTTAATGGAAGTGTCTCATGTAATCCGTGGCGAAGAATGGCTGCCTTCAGCTCCGTTGCACGTACTGTTATACCGTGCATTCGGTTGGGAAGATACGATGCCGGAATTTGCCCACCTGCCTTTGCTGCTGAAACCGGAAGGAAACGGTAAGCTGAGCAAGCGTGACGGTGACCGCCTGGGATTCCCTGTATTCCCGTTGGAATGGCGTCCGGAATCGGGCGAAGTGTCTTCCGGATATCGTGAATCAGGTTATTTGCCCGAAGCGGTGATTAACTTCCTGGCTTTATTGGGATGGAATCCGGGCAACGATCAGGAAGTAATGTCTATGGATGAGATGATACAGTTGTTCGATATCCATCGTTGCAGTAAGTCGGGGGCTAAATTCGACTATAAAAAAGGTATTTGGTTCAATCATCAGTATATCCAGCTTAAACCGAATGAAGAGATTGCCGAACTGTTTCTGCCTGTGCTGAAAGAGCATGGCGTGGAAGCTCCTTTCGAGAAGGTTGTTACGGTAGTTGGTATGATGAAAGATCGTGTAAGTTTTATCAAGGAACTGTGGGATGTATGTAGCTTCTTCTTTGTAGCTCCTGCTGAATATGACGAAAAGACAGTAAAGAAACGCTGGAAGGAAGACTCTGCAAAATGTATGACGGAATTGGCGGAAGTCATTGCCGGCATTGAAGATTTCAGCATTGAAGGCCAGGAAAAAGTAGTGATGGACTGGATTGCTGAGAAAGGTTACCACACGGGTAATATAATGAATGCTTTCCGTTTGACGCTGGTGGGCGAAGGAAAAGGTCCGCACATGTTCGATATCTCTTGGGTACTGGGCAAGGAAGAGACATTGGCTCGTATGAAGCGTGCCGTAGAGGTACTTAAATAATTAGGACTTGTAAATTATGCTTTACAACCTGGCAATAGTTATTTATGACCTTCTGGTTCATTTAGCTGCCCCGTTTAGCCGTAAACCCCGAAAAATGATGAAGGGGCATTGGGTGGTATATGAGCTTTTACGTCAACAAGTGGAGAAAGGAGAACAGTATATCTGGTTTCATGCTGCTTCGCTCGGTGAGTTTGAACAGGGGCGTCCATTAATAGAAATGATTCGGGAAAAATATCCCAATTATAAGATATTGCTTACTTTTTTCTCTCCTTCCGGTTACGAAGTGCGCAAGCATTACCGGGGAGCGGACATTGTATGCTATCTGCCGTTTGATAAACCGCGGAATGTGAAGAAGTTCCTGGATATTGCAAACCCTTGCATGGCGTTCTTCATCAAGTACGAATTCTGGAAGAATTATCTGGATGAACTTCATAAACGTCGTATTCCAGTATATAGCGTATCTTCCATTTTCCGTCGTGATCAGATATTCTTTAAATGGTATGGAGGAACTTATCGCAATGTGTTGAAAGATTTCGATCATTTGTTTGTGCAGAATGAGGCCTCCAAACGCTATTTGTCGAAGATTGGTATCAGTCGTGTGACAGTGGTGGGAGATACTCGTTTCGACCGTGTGTTGCAGATTCGCGAAGAGGCCAAAGACCTTCCGCTGGTGAAAATGTTTAAAGGAGACAATGCCTTTACATTTGTGGCGGGCAGTTCTTGGGGACCGGATGAGGATTTGTTTCTGGAGTATTTCAACAGCCATCCGGAAATGAAGCTGATTATTGCTCCGCATGTGATTGATGAAAATCATCTGGTGGAAATAATCAGTAAGTTGAAACGTCCTTATGTACGCTATACTCGTGCTGACGAAAAGAATGTGTTGAAAGTTGATTGTTTGATTATCGACTGCTTCGGACTGCTATCTTCTATTTATCGTTATGGAGAAGTGGCATATATTGGAGGTGGTTTTGGTGTCGGCATTCATAATACGCTGGAAGCGGCTGTATATGGTATTCCTGTCATATTCGGACCGAAATATCAAAAGTTTATGGAGGCGATCCGATTGCTCGAAGCCAAAGGCGCATACTCAATAAAGGATTATGATGAACTCAAAGCCTTGCTGGACCGATTCCAGACAGACGATGTTTTCATGCGTGAAACCGGTGCGAATGCCGGTTATTATGTGACCAGTAATGCCGGAGCTACGGAAAAGATTATGCACATGATTAACTTTTAGAGATTGATATATAAGAATAATGATCCCCTTATTTTAGTACTCCATTATGGATAAGGCTAAAATAGGGGGATTTTCTTTTAAAGCTGTTTTCCGGCTATGTAACTTTCAGCTTGAATTTCTTAAGGTGGAGTTTTGCTTTCGGTGAATGCTTATAGCTTTTATATTTTATTGATTTCTTGTTCCAATAAATTTTTCAGCTCTTTAGCTGTGATGTGAGTGAAACGTTTCACGATGTTTCCTTGCTTATCCATTATCAGGTACATCGGTAGCCCTGTCATCTGAAACTGCTTCCATAAGTAATTCCATTGCTCTTTGTTTAGCCAATAGTGATCTCCGGCTATATTTTCTATGAGTATTTTCCATGTTTTTTGTATATGATTATATAGTAGAGTTCTTGTTGATATAGCTGCTTGGTATTGCATGAATATGGTTTAAGAGATGATAGGAGCCAAACTTGTATTAGAGTACTTCCCGATAAGTACAAGACTTGCTCGTGGCAAGTACTTGAGTTGTTTGATTCTGGTACAACGTTTGAGTCGAAGATGTACGACATTTGAATGAAAGATGTACAGCTATTAGTTCATACTACTACTTGGATACTTTCTGCATTCAGCCCTTTCAGTTTTTCTCGCAAACGACTTGCCGGAAGGGGGGAGCGGCTGAAGGAACACTTTTATACCCCTTCTCAGATTGCTTAGAGAAGGGGGGAGTGGTTTCAGCCCCTTTCAGCCTCGGTCATATATAAATTCATAATTTACTGGCTGTGGCTACTTTGTCTGCAAGTTATAGCCATTTAGCATACGGGCTGAATTCTGTAGGCTCGGAGATGAGTTTCATTCACCACCGAGATGAAGGTTACCCGCCTCCGAAGTGAAAATGGATAGTATACCGGGTTATTTAAAATGAATAAACCGATCTATAGTTCAGAAAAAAAACAGAGGCTTCGTTTGCCTCAAACAGAGGTTCTGTTTGTTCCTGATAGAACCTTTGTTTGGGATCAATACAGGCTCTATTGAGACGGAAGTTAGTAGTTTCCGAATATTTTATTTTTCCGGCTGAAGGGGCTGAAACTATTTACCCTTTCATAGAGCATGTCAGAGAAGGAGTGTAAAAGCACGCCTTCAGCCGCTATCCCCTTCTGGCAAGTCGTTTGCGAGAAAAGCTGAAAGGGCTGAAGGCTGTTTTTTCTATTTATACCATTGAGAATACATCAGGTAATTGTGAGCGATTTTTTGGTTTAGCTCCTTCGCCTGTTCAGGGTCTACCTTCTTAATAAATTTAGCGGGTACTCCGCCCCAGATACTTCCGGGTTCTATTACTGTATTACTCAATACCAAAGAGCCGGCGGCAACGATGGCTCCTTCGCCCACTATAGCATGATCCAGTATGGTAGATCCCATTCCTATGAGTGCATAATCTTTAACAGTTGCTCCATGAATGGTCACATTATGTCCTACCGAAACATGATCACCGATTTCAATGGTTGATTTCTCATATAAAGTATGTAGCACGGTTCCATCTTGAATATTGACTCCATTGCCTATCCGTATAGAATTGACGTCACCACGCAATACTGTACAGAACCAGATGCTACAGTCATCTCCTATTTTTACATCTCCTATAATAGTTGCATTGTCTGCCAAAAAGCAGTTCTCTCCAATTTCGGGAGTAAAACCTCGAACTGATTTGATTAAAGCCATAAAATATATTGTTTTTGATGATGTTTTTATTGAATACTTTTCCATTTTGACACATCCTCCCTCGTGTTAGGCTCAGATGTCGCACGGAAACAGTTTTAAATAGCTTCTGTTGCTTCTTGCAACCATTTCTTTTCTTCTTTGTTCAGACTGGGAGAAAGTTTATCGTAAACGGTTTGATGATAGTCATTGAACCACTTGATTTCTTCTGCCGTCAGCATCTCTTTGATGATACCTTTCTTGCAGATAGGACATAGGGTGATGGTTTCAAACTTAAGGTATTCTCCAAACATTCCTTCTCTGTCTTTGCAGACCAGCGTCAGATTTTCGGTGCGTATCCCGTGGCTGCCTGCTTTATACACACCGGGTTCATTGGAAGTGACCATGCCGGGTTGCAGCACAACAGGATTCTCATTCATACGGATACTTTGAGGTCCTTCGTGAACACTCAGAAAATGTCCGACGCCATGTCCCGTGCCATGTAGGAAGTTCATTCCATGACTCCAGATAGGCATACGGGCCAATACGTCGAGCTGAGCACCGCGTGTTCCGGCAGGGAATTTAGCCATTGCCAATGCAATGTGACCTTTTAATATTAAGGTATAGTCTGTTTTTTCTTCTTCCGTCAGTTCACCTAATGCAATGGTGCGGGTGATATCGGTAGTTCCGTCCCAATATTGTGCTCCCGAATCCAACAGAAGGAAACCTTTTGGTTGAAGCGTGACATCGCTTTCCGGTGTTGCTGAATAGTGCACAATTGCTCCATGCTCTTTGTATCCGGCGATTGTATCGAAGCTTTCTCCCATATAAAGAGGTTGGGCTGCTCGGAACTCATGTAACTTCCGGTCTACACTTAATTCGGTCTCTTTGCCCGAAGGTACTGATTCTTCCAGCCATTTGAGGAATTTGACAAGTGCCACACCATCCCGTTGCATCGCATGGTGGATGCCGTCAATTTCCTGCTCATTACGAATTGCTTTCAGTAACGTCACGGGGGATTCGCCACGGATGATCTTACATGAAGGATTGATGGATGTGTAAATTGCATAGTTCGTTCTTCTGGGATCGATGAGTATGCTTTCTCCTGTAAAAGAACTCAGAAAAGCCTCTGTTTCATCATATCTCTTCAGGCTGACCTTCTGCTCTTTCAAATACTCGCTTACTTCTTGGGTAACCTTCTCCGGCGAGATAAAATAAATCACATCGTCCTGAGTAATCAGCAGGTAACTCACTATAACCGGATTGCAATGTACATCACTTCCTCTCAAATTAAGAGTCCATGCTATTTCGTCCAGACTGGACAAGAATAAGGCATAAATACCTTTCTTTTTCAGTTCAGCACGAATAGCGGTAACTTTTTCCTCACAACTTTTTCCTGCATATTTGACGTCATAGATGAAGGCCGGAGCATCGGGCATGGAAGGACGGTCTTTCCATATGCTTTTCAGCGGGTCGCCAAACATATCGATCTGTAACTGATATGGCGCCAGATCCTCCTTCATCTGTTCCACCTGTTGCACAGAAAACATTTTTCCATCAATGCTCACAGATTCTCCCGGCTTTAGATTCTGACAGAGAAACGCTGTGATGCTCGGGGTTTCCGGTAACATCTCCTTATATAATGTAATACCGCTGCCTTCTAATTCCTTTTCCGCTTGTAGAAAATATCGGGAATCTGTCCACAATCCGGCTTTATCCATTAAGACAACGGCTGTTCCGGCGGAACCCGTAAAACCGGAAATCCATTCACGGGACATCCAGTAAGGAGCTACATACTCACTCAGGTGCGGATCGGTACTGGGAATGATGAACGCTTTGATATGGTTAGGATGAAATGTCATCCGTAGCGCGTGTAGACGCTCTTTTATACTCTGTTTCATACCTTATTATATTAATTATAGACATATTTAAGAGTTTCAAAGGTACTAACTTTTCGTGGTTAATGATTTGTTTATGAATAGTTTTTGAGAAATATTTGCCGAAAGTTTTGTGAATAAAGAAAGTATGTGTAATTTTGCGGCGCAATTTGACTGCGGAAATTTTTAACCAATAACATATTAATAATAACAAAATGATTGTAGTACCTGTAAAAGAAGGCGAAAACATTGAAAAAGCGCTGAAGAAGTTTAAAAGAAAATTTGAGAAAACTGGTATCGTAAAAGAATTGAGAAGCAGACAGCAATTTGATAAACCGTCTGTAACTAAAAGACTTAAGAAAGAACGTGCGGTTTATGTACAACAACTTCAGCAAGTAGAAGATTAATAATTCGTAATTTCCTTTGAATTATTGAATTCTTTTCATACATTCGTTGCACGATTTTAGATGTAGCGATATTATGTTAATTAAATCTTTTCTTGATTATCTCCGGTATGAGCGGAATTATTCCGAAAAAACCGTTCTGGCGTATGGCGAGGATATAAAGCAGCTGCGGGAGTTTGCTCAAGAAGAGTACGGAAAGTTTGATCCGTTGGAGGTGGAAGGTGAACTGATTCGTGAATGGATTGTTTCATTAATGGATAGGGGATATACTTCGACTTCTGTAAATCGTAAGTTGAGTTCGCTCCGGTCGTTCTATAAGTATCTTTTAAGGCAAGGAGAGGTGACAGTGGATCCGTTAAGGAAAATAACAGGACCTAAGAATAAAAAAACGTTACCTGTTTTTCTGAAAGAGAGCGAAATGGATAAGTTGCTGGATGATACGGACTTTGGCGAAGGATTTAAAGGTTGTCGCGACCGGTTGATTGTTGAAATGTTTTATGCCACCGGCATGAGGCTTTCAGAATTGATAGGTTTGGATGATAAGGATGTGGATTTCTCCGCTTCTCTTTTGAAAGTAACCGGGAAAAGAAACAAGCAAAGGCTGATACCGTTCGGTGACGAACTGCGGGAGTTGATGCTTGAATATATTAATATAAGAAACGAAATGATTCCGGAAAGGTCGGAAGCCTTCTTCGTGAAGGAGAGTGGTGAACGGCTTTATAAGAATCTGGTCTATAATTTAGTGAAACGGAACCTGTCAAAGGTGGCGACGCTGAAGAAAAGAAGTCCTCACGTGTTGAGGCATACTTTTGCTACCACGATGCTGAATAATGAAGCGGAACTGGGCGCGGTAAAAGAACTTTTGGGTCACGAGAGTATCGCAACTACCGAGATCTATACGCATGCCACATTTGAAGAACTTAAAAAAGTGTATAAACAAGCTCATCCAAGAGCTTAAAAAAAAGGAGGTAAGTATGGATATTAGAATTCAATCAATTCACTTTGATGCGTCAGAGCAATTGCAGGCATTTATTCAGAAGAAAGTGTCTAAGTTGGAAAAATATTACGAAGATATAAAGAAAGTAGAGGTGTCATTAAAGGTAATTAAGCCGGAGGCTGCCGAAAATAAAGAGGCAGGCATAAAAATACTTATCCCCAATGGTGAGTTTTATGCAAGTAAAGTATGTGATACATTTGAGGAAGCAATTGACCTGGATGTAGAAGCGCTTGAAAAACAACTGGTGAAATACAAGGAAAAACAGCGTAGCAAATAAAAAAATCGCAAATATTTTGCGGGAAAGAAATAAATAACTAAATTTGCAGCCGTTTCGCTCGCGTTAGAACGTGACGGTTGCATTTTTTAGCTAGAACGCCTCTTTAGCTCAGTTGGCCAGAGCACGTGATTTGTAATCTCGGGGTCGTTGGTTCGAATCCGACAAGAGGCTCGAAGGGATGATGAAAGTCTTCCGGCTCGCATAGCGAGGAAAGAATTAGAAGAAGAACTGAGAATAAAACATCTGTCTTCGGAGTATTGTTCGCTTTTTGATTTTAATTCTTCGTTTTAAGTATTAAGGGCAAATACCAGAGTGGCCAAATGGGGCAGACTGTAAATCTGCTGTCTTTCGACTTCGGTGGTTCGAATCCATCTTTGCCCACAATCAGAGTGACAACTTTGGCAAGAATGCGGAAGTAGCTCAGTTGATAGAGCATTAGCCTTCCAAGCTGAGGGTCGCGGGTTTGAGCCCCGTCTTCCGCTCTTTTTTCTTGCTGTTATAGCTCAGTGGTAGAGCACTTCCTTGGTAAGGAAGAGGTCCCGGGTTCAAGTCCCGGTAACAGCTCATAAAGGATGTAAATGCTGATTATTAATCAAATAAATAACAAGTAAAGCTATGGCTAAAGAGAAATTTGAACGTACCAAACCGCATGTAAACATTGGTACAATCGGTCACGTAGACCACGGTAAGACAACGTTGACAGCTGCTATCACTACAGTGTTGGCAAAAAAAGGTCTTTCAGAATTGCGTTCTTTCGATTCTATCGACAACGCTCCTGAAGAAAAAGAAAGAGGTATTACTATCAATACTTCTCACGTTGAATATCAAACAGCTAACCGTCACTATGCACACGTAGACTGCCCGGGTCACGCCGACTACGTAAAGAACATGGTTACTGGTGCTGCTCAGATGGACGGTGCTATCATCGTTTGTGCTGCAACTGATGGTCCGATGCCTCAAACTCGCGAACACATTCTGTTGGCTCGTCAGGTAAACGTACCTCGTCTGGTTGTATTCTTGAACAAATGCGATATGGTAGACGACGAAGAAATGTTGGAACTCGTTGAAATGGAAATGAGAGAACTCCTTTCATTCTATGATTTCGATGGTGACAATACTCCTATCATCCGTGGTTCTGCTCTTGGCGCATTGAACGGTGTTGAAAAATGGGAAGACAAAGTTATGGAGCTGATGGATGCAGTTGATAACTGGATTCCACTGCCTCCGCGCGATGTTGATAAACCATTCTTGATGCCGGTTGAAGACGTGTTCTCTATCACAGGTCGTGGTACTGTAGCAACAGGTCGTATCGAAACAGGTGTCATCCACGTTGGTGATGAAGTCGAAATTCTTGGTTTAGGTGAAGATAAGAAATCAGTTGTAACTGGTGTTGAAATGTTCCGTAAACTGTTGGATCAAGGTGAAGCTGGTGACAACGTAGGTCTTTTGCTTCGTGGTATTGACAAGAACGAAATCAAACGTGGTATGGTTCTTTGTAAACCTGGTCAGATTAAACCGCACTCTAAATTCAAAGCTGAGGTTTATATCTTGAAGAAAGAAGAAGGTGGTCGTCACACTCCGTTCCACAACAAATACCGTCCTCAGTTCTACTTGCGTACTATGGACTGTACAGGTGAAATCACTTTGCCGGAAGGAACAGAAATGGTAATGCCGGGTGATAACGTAACTATTACAGTTGAGTTGATTTACCCAGTAGCATTGAACCCGGGCCTTCGTTTCGCTATCCGCGAAGGTGGACGCACGGTAGGTGCTGGTCAGATTACTGAAATTATCGACTAATACACAATAATTAATCAGTTCCCGGTTTTCATCGGGAACTGATTATGTACACACGGGAGTAGCTCAGTTGGTAGAGCACCGGTCTCCAAAACCGGGTGTCGGGAGTTCGAGCCTCTCCTCCCGTGCTAATATTATTGAAATGAAAAAGGTAATAGCTTATATTAAAGAATCTTACGACGAACTTGTACATAAAGTATCGTGGCCTACGTATTCTGAACTTGCTAACAGTGCAGTAGTTGTTTTATATGCTTCCCTGCTTATTGCATTGGTAGTATGGGGTATGGATGTCTGTTTCCAGAACTTCATGGAAAAAATCGTTTATCCACATTAAAAAATTAGGAATTGAAAATGGCTGAGATTGAAAAGAAATGGTACGTTCTACGTGCTATTAGCGGTAAAGAAGCTAAGGTAAAGGAATATCTTGAAGCTGATCTTAAGAACAGCGACCTTGGTGAATATGTATCTCAGGTATTGATTCCTACTGAAAAAGTTTACCAGGTTCGCAATGGTAAAAAAATTGTGAAGGAAAGAAGTTATCTTCCTGGCTACGTTTTAGTGGAGGCTGCTTTGGTTGGTGAGGTCGCTCATCACCTGCGCAATACTCCGAATGTGATAGGCTTTTTAGGTGGCTCCGAAAAACCGGTGCCTCTCAGACAATCAGAAGTGAATCGTATACTTGGTACAGTAGACGAGCTACAGGAAACGGGTGAAGAACTCAATATTCCGTATGTAGTGGGTGAGACTGTGAAAGTTACTTTTGGTCCTTTCAGCGGATTCAGTGGTATCATTGAAGAAGTGAATAGCGAAAAGAAGAAACTAAAGGTCATGGTGAAGATATTCGGGCGCAAAACGCCGCTTGAATTAGGCTTTATGCAAGTGGAAAAAGAATAACGCGGAATTGTTACGCTGTTGTTGTTCTTCGTTTAATGTTTATATATAAATCAATAAAAAAATGGCTAAAGAAGTTGCTGGACTAATCAAGTTACAGATTAAAGGAGGCGCTGCAAATCCATCACCTCCCGTTGGACCTGCTTTGGGTTCTAAGGGTATCAATATCATGGAATTTTGCAAGCAATTCAATGCCAGAACCCAAGACAAAGCAGGTAAGATTTTACCTGTTATCATTACTTACTACGCAGATAAGTCTTTCGATTTTGTAATCAAGACTCCTCCCGTTGCTATTCAATTACTTGAAGTAGCTAAGGTAAAGAGTGGTTCTGCTGAGCCTAACCGTAAGAAAGTTGCCGAGCTTACTTGGGAACAGGTTCGTACGATTGCTCAGGACAAAATGGTTGACTTAAACTGTTTTACTGTGGAAGCTGCCATGAGAATGGTTGCAGGTACAGCTAGAAGTATGGGTATCGCTGTAAAAGGGGAGTTCCCGGTTAATAATTAATAAACTTCAATTGTAATGGGTAAACTGACAAAAAATCAAAAGTTAGCTGCAGAAAAGATTGAAGCAGGGAAAGCATACTCACTGAAAGAAGCTGCATCTTTGGTAAAAGAAATCACTTTTACTAAGTTTGATGCTTCACTGGATATTGATGTACGTTTAGGTGTTGATCCACGTAAAGCTAACCAGATGGTGAGAGGTGTTGTTTCACTTCCTCATGGTACTGGTAAAGAAGTACGTGTATTGGTACTTTGTACACCGGATGCTGAAGCTGCTGCAAAAGAAGCTGGTGCTGACTACGTTGGTCTTGACGAATATATTGAAAAGATCAAAGGTGGATGGACTGATATTGATGTAATCATCACTATGCCATCTATCATGGGTAAAATTGGTGCACTCGGTCGTGTACTCGGTCCTCGTGGATTGATGCCGAACCCTAAGAGTGGTACTGTAACTATGGATGTTGCTAAGGCTGTAAAAGAAGTAAAACAAGGTAAGATTGACTTTAAAGTTGATAAGAGCGGTATCGTTCACACTTCTATCGGTAAGGTATCATTCAGTCCTGATCAGATTCGCGACAACGCGAAAGAGTTCATCTCTACTCTGAACAAGCTGAAACCGACCGCAGCAAAGGGTACATATATTAAGAGTATTTATCTTTCTAGTACAATGAGTGCGGGTATTAAAATCGACCCGAAATCAGTGGATGAAATCTAATAAAACAGAGAAATAATGAGAAAGGAAGATAAAAGTACGATTATAGAGCAAATTGCTGCTACAGTAAAGGAATATGGTCACTTCTACTTGGTAGACGTTACAGCGATGAACGCTGCTGCTACCAGCGCATTGAGAAGAGATTGCTTTAAATCAGACATCAAATTGATGGTGGTTAAAAACACTCTGCTTCACAAAGCACTTGAAAGCCTGGAAGAAGACTTTTCACCTCTTTACGGTTCTTTGAAAGGTACTACTGCTGTTATGTTTACTAACACTGCAAACGTACCTGCTAAGTTAATCAAAGACAAAGCGAAAGACGGTATTCCCGGACTGAAAGCTGCGTATGCAGAAGAAAGCTTCTATGTTGGTGCAGACCAATTGGATGCTCTCGTTGCAATCAAGAGTAAGAATGAAGTTATCGCCGATATCGTTGCACTGTTGCAATCTCCGGCCAAGAATGTTATTTCTGCTCTTCAATCAGGTGGTAACACCCTTCACGGAGTTCTCAAGACTCTTGGTGAACGTACCGAAGCGTAAAAATGAAAAAAGGCGTCACAGCCTTGGGAATAACATCCCGAATAATTTTCAAAAATCAACAAGTATTTAAACATTAAAATCATACAAAAAATGGCAGATTTGAAAGCTTTTGCAGAACAATTAGTTAACTTGACAGTAAAAGAAGTTAATGAACTTGCAACTATCCTTAAAGAAGAATACGGTATTGAACCTGCTGCTGCAGCTGTAGCTGTTGCTGCTGGTCCTGCAGCTGGTGCTGCTGCCGCAGAAGAAAAAACTTCTTTCGACGTAGTATTGAAGAGCGCTGGTGCAGCTAAACTTCAGGTAGTTAAGGCCGTTAAGGAAGCTTGTGGTCTTGGTTTGAAAGAAGCTAAAGACTTGGTAGACGGTGCTCCTAGCACAGTAAAAGAAGGTTTGGCTAAAGACGAAGCAGAATCATTGAAGAAAACATTGGAAGAAGCTGGAGCTGAAGTTGAACTTAAATAACATTGGCCTGGTAATCAGGTAATTCGGTTAGGAATCCTTCACAAGAGGATTCTTAACCTTTTTGTGTATATATTTCAAATTAAGTTCTCCAAATTCATTGACAGATGTCTTCAAATACTGTAAATCAAAGAGTTAATTTTGCTTCGACTAAGAATCCGCTCGAATACCCGGATTTCCTGGAAGTACAATTGAAGTCATTCCAAGACTTTCTACAATTAGATACCCCACCTGAAAAGCGCAAGAATGAGGGATTGTATAAAGTATTTGCTGAAAACTTCCCTATTGCCGATACAAGAAACAATTTTGTTCTTGAGTTTCTGGACTATTATATTGATCCGCCGCGTTATACCATCGATGATTGTATAGAGCGTGGGCTTACTTATAGTGTTCCCTTAAAAGCGAAACTTAAGCTTTACTGTACGGACCCCGATCATGAGGATTTTGATACAGTGATTCAGGACGTATTCCTCGGCCCGATTCCTTATATGACTGATAAGGCTACTTTCGTCATTAACGGTGCCGAACGCGTAGTTGTGTCACAGCTTCACCGTTCTCCGGGTGTGTTCTTCGGTCAGAGTGTACATGCCAATGGTACGAAACTTTATTCGGCTCGTATTATTCCGTTTAAGGGTTCGTGGATTGAGTTTGCTACTGACATCAATAATGTGATGTACGCATACATCGACCGTAAGAAGAAATTGCCGGTAACGACTTTGTTGCGTGCAATTGGCTTCGAGAATGACAAAGATATTCTTGAGATTTTCAACCTTGCAGAAGATGTAAAGGTGAACAAGACAAATCTGAAGAAAGTGCTAGGTCGTAAATTGGCTGCACGTGTCTTGAAAACATGGATTGAAGATTTCGTTGATGAAGATACCGGTGAAGTGGTTTCTATCGAGCGTAACGAAGTTATTATCGATCGTGAAACCGTACTGGAAGAGGTGCATATTGATGAAATTTTGGAGTCGGGAGTTCAAAACATCCTTTTACATAAAGATGAACCGAACCAGTCCGATTTCTCTATCATATATAATACGTTGCAGAAGGACCCGAGTAACTCGGAAAAAGAAGCTGTGTTGTATATCTACCGTCAGTTGCGTAACGCCGATCCGGCTGATGACGCAAGTGCAAGGGAGGTTATCAACAACTTGTTCTTCTCTGAAAAACGATATGACCTTGGTGATGTAGGTCGTTACAGAATCAACAAAAAGTTGAATCTGACGACTGATATGGACGTGCGTGTCCTCACGAAGGAAGATATCATTGAAATCATCAAATATCTGATTGAGCTGATTAACTCAAAAGCAGATGTGGATGATATTGACCACTTGAGTAACCGTCGTGTACGTACAGTAGGTGAGCAGCTTTCTAATCAGTTTGCTGTTGGTCTGGCTCGTATGTCTCGTACGATTCGCGAACGTATGAACGTTCGTGACAATGAAGTGTTTACTCCGATTGATTTGATTAACGCGAAGACAATCTCTTCTGTAATCAACTCATTCTTCGGAACGAACGCATTGTCGCAGTTCATGGACCAGACAAACCCCTTGGCTGAAATCACGCACAAGCGTCGTATGTCTGCCCTTGGTCCTGGTGGTCTTTCCCGTGAACGTGCCGGATTTGAGGTTCGTGACGTTCACTACACACACTATGGTCGTCTTTGTCCGATTGAGACTCCTGAAGGTCCGAACATCGGTTTGATCTCTTCATTGTGTGTATTTGCTAAGATTAATGATCTGGGATTCATTGAAACTCCGTACCGTAAGGTAGAAAACGGAAAAGTGGATCTTTCTGATAACGGTCTGATTTATCTGACTGCTGAAGAAGAGGAAGAAAAGGTTATTGCACAGGGAAATGCTCCGTTGAATGATGACGGTACATTTGTGCGTAACAAAGTTAAATCTCGTCAGGATGCCGACTTCCCGGTTGTTGAACCGACAGAGGTTGATTTGATGGACGTTTCTCCTCAGCAGATTGCATCAATCGCGGCTTCATTGATTCCGTTCCTGGAACATGATGATGCTAACCGTGCATTGATGGGATCAAACATGATGCGCCAGGCGGTTCCTTTGTTGAGGAGTGAAGCGCCGATCGTAGGTACAGGTATCGAACGTCAGTTGGTAAGAGACTCTCGTACGCAGATTACTGCGGAAGGAGATGGTGTTGTTGACTACGTTGATGCTACTACTATCCGTATTTTGTATGACCGTACAGAAGACGAAGAGTTCGTAAGTTTTGAACCTGCTTTGAAAGAATATAGAATACCTAAGTTCCGTAAGACTAACCAGAACATGACGATTGACTTACGTCCGATTTGCGACAGAGGCCAGCGTGTGAAGAAAGGTGACATCTTGACTGAAGGTTATTCTACTGAAAAGGGTGAATTGGCATTGGGTAAGAACCTGTTGGTTGCTTACATGCCTTGGAAAGGTTACAACTATGAGGATGCTATCGTATTGAACGAACGTGTGGTACGCGAAGACTTGTTGACTTCGGTTCACGTAGAGGAATATTCTCTGGAAGTTCGTGAAACAAAACGTGGTATGGAAGAGTTGACTTCTGATATCCCGAATGTAAGTGAAGAAGCTACTAAAGACCTGGATGAAAATGGTATCGTAAGAATCGGTGCTCGTATCGAGCCGGGTGATATCATGATTGGTAAGATTACACCGAAGGGTGAATCTGATCCTTCTCCGGAAGAAAAATTGCTTCGTGCCATCTTTGGTGATAAGGCAGGTGATGTGAAAGATGCTTCATTGAAAGCTTCTCCTTCTTTGAAAGGTGTTGTGATCGATAAGAAACTTTTCTCACGTGTGATTAAGAATCGTAGCTCAAAACTGGCCGATAAAGCATTGTTGCCTAAGATCGATGATGAATTTGAATCTAAGGTAGCTGATCTGAAACGTATCCTGGTTAAGAAACTGATGACTTTGACTGAAGGTAAGGTTTCTCAAGGTGTGAAGGATTATCTGGGTGCGGAAGTAATTGCGAAAGGTTCTAAGTTCAGTGCTTCTGATTTTGATTCACTCGACTTTACTTCTATTCAGTTAAGCAACTGGACTAGTGATGACCATATTAATGGTATGATTCGTGATCTGGTGATGAATTTCATTAAGAAATACAAAGAGCTGGATGCTGAATTGAAACGTAAGAAGTTTGCTATTACAATTGGTGATGAACTTCCAGCTGGTATTATCCAGATGGCAAAAGTATATATTGCTAAGAAGCGTAAGATTGGTGTGGGTGATAAGATGGCAGGTCGCCACGGTAACAAGGGTATTGTATCCCGCGTTGTTCGTCAGGAAGATATGCCGTTCTTGTCGGATGGTACTCCGGTTGACATCGTATTGAATCCGTTGGGTGTGCCTTCTCGTATGAACATTGGTCAGATTTTTGAAGCTGTATTAGGACGTGCCGGAAAAACATTGGGTGTGAAATTTGCAACTCCTATTTTCGACGGTGCTACAATGGAAGATCTGGATCAGTGGACAGACAAGGCAGGATTGCCTCGCTATTGTAAAACTTATCTTTGTGATGGTGGTACAGGTGAGCAATTTGACCAGGCAGCTACTGTGGGTGTGACTTACATGTTGAAGTTGGGTCACATGGTTGAAGACAAGATGCATGCTCGTTCTATCGGTCCGTACTCATTGATTACTCAGCAACCTCTTGGTGGTAAAGCACAGTTCGGTGGTCAGCGTTTCGGAGAAATGGAGGTTTGGGCACTCGAAGGTTTTGGTGCTGCTCATATCCTGCAGGAAATCCTTACTATCAAGTCTGATGACGTGGTAGGACGTTCGAAAGCTTATGAAGCAATTGTGAAAGGTGAACCGATGCCGCAACCTGGTATTCCGGAATCCTTGAACGTATTGTTGCACGAGTTGAGAGGATTAGGTTTGAGTATCAACCTAGAATAAAATAATAAAGAATACGTGGTGTCAACAAGCCGATGACGGTCTGTTGACATCCGTGTCTTTTCAATTTCCAATGATTCAATTATCAAATCTCAATTATATAGAGTATGGCTTTTAGAAAAGAAAATAAGACGAAAAGTAATTTCTCGAAGATCTCAATTGGTCTGGCTTCTCCGGAAGAAATCCTTGAGAATTCGAGTGGTGAAGTTTTGAAGCCTGAAACCATTAATTACCGTACGTACAAACCCGAACGTGATGGTTTGTTCTGCGAGCGCATTTTTGGTCCTATCAAGGATTATGAATGTCATTGCGGTAAATACAAGCGTATCCGTTATAAAGGTATCGTCTGCGACCGTTGTGGTGTGGAAGTTACTGAAAAGAAAGTACGCCGTGAACGTATGGGACATATCCAGCTGGTTGTGCCGGTGGCTCACATCTGGTATTTCCGTTCGCTCCCTAATAAAATCGGTTATTTGCTCGGACTGCCGACGAAGAAACTGGATTCGATTATATACTACGAACGTTATGTTGTTATTCAGCCGGGTGTAAAAGCTGAAGACGGTGTAGCTGAATATGATTTGCTTTCGGAAGAAGAATATCTGGATATCCTGGATACGCTTCCAAAAGATAATCAATATCTTGAAGATAATGATCCGAACAAGTTTGTTGCAAAGATGGGTGCTGAAGCTATCTATGATTTGCTGGCTCGTCTGGATCTGGATGCTTTGTCTTACGAATTGCGTCACCGTGCAGGTAACGATGCTTCACAGCAACGTAAGAATGAGGCTTTGAAACGTCTTCAGGTAGTAGAATCGTTCCGTGCATCACGTGGACGCAACAAACCGGAATGGATGATTGTACGTATCGTACCGGTTATCCCACCCGAACTTCGTCCGTTGGTTCCGTTGGATGGTGGTCGTTTTGCTACATCTGACTTGAACGACCTTTATCGTCGTGTGATTATCCGTAATAACCGTCTGAAACGACTGATTGAAATCAAGGCTCCGGAAGTGATTTTGCGTAATGAAAAACGTATGCTTCAGGAATCTGTCGATTCTTTGTTTGATAACTCACGTAAGTCAAGTGCTGTGAAGACAGATGCCAACCGCCCGTTGAAGTCATTGTCTGACAGCTTGAAGGGTAAACAAGGACGTTTCCGTCAGAACTTGCTGGGTAAACGTGTTGACTACTCTGCTCGTTCGGTAATCGTCGTAGGTCCGGAATTGAGAATGGGTGAATGCGGTATTCCTAAATTGATGGCTGCCGAATTGTACAAGCCGTTTATTATTCGTAAGCTCATCGAACGTGGTATCGTTAAGACTGTTAAGTCTGCCAAGAAGATCGTTGACCGCAAGGAACCGGTGATCTGGGATATTCTGGAACATGTAATGAAAGGACATCCGGTACTGTTGAACCGTGCTCCGACATTGCACCGTCTGGGTATTCAGGCTTTCCAGCCTAAGATGATCGAAGGTAAAGCTATTCAGTTGCACCCGTTGGCATGTACGGCATTCAATGCCGACTTTGACGGTGACCAGATGGCTGTTCACTTGCCTTTGAGTAATGAAGCAATTCTGGAAGCACAAATGTTGATGCTTCAATCACATAATATCTTGAATCCGGCAAACGGTGCGCCTATTACTGTGCCTGCACAGGATATGGTTCTTGGTTTGTACTATATTACTAAGTTGCGTGCTGGTGCGAAAGGTGAAGGTCTGACATTCTACGGACCGGAAGAGGCGTTGATCGCTTACAATGAAGGTAAGGTAGATATTCATGCTCCGGTGAAAGTTATCGTGAAAGACGTTGATGAAAATGGTAACATTGTAGACGTAATGCGCGAAACTTCGGTAGGACGTGTGATTGTTAATGAAATCGTTCCGCCTGAAGCTGGTTATATCAATACAATTATCTCTAAGAAATCTCTTCGTGATATTATTAGTGATGTAATTAAGGTATGTGGTGTGGCTAAGGCTGCCGACTTCCTGGACGGAATCAAGAACTTAGGTTATCAGATGGCGTTCAAGGGTGGTTTGTCATTCAACTTGGGTGATATTATCATTCCGAAGGAAAAAGAAACGTTGGTACAGAAAGGTTACGACGAAGTAGAACAAGTCGTAAATAACTATAACATGGGTTTCATTACCAACAACGAACGTTACAACCAGGTGATCGATATCTGGACACATGTAAACTCTGAGTTGTCTAATATCCTGATGAAGACAATTTCTTCGGATGATCAGGGATTCAACTCTGTATATATGATGCTTGACTCTGGTGCTCGTGGTTCTAAAGAACAGATTCGTCAGTTGTCAGGTATGCGTGGTTTGATGGCAAAACCGCAGAAAGCAGGTGCTGAAGGTGGTCAGATCATCGAGAACCCGATTTTGTCAAACTTTAAAGAAGGACTTTCGGTGTTGGAGTACTTTATCTCTACCCACGGTGCTCGTAAAGGTTTGGCGGATACCGCTTTGAAGACTGCCGATGCCGGTTATCTGACCCGTCGTCTGGTGGACGTATCACATGATGTGATTATTACAGAAGAAGACTGCGGTACACTCCGCGGATTGGTTTGTACGGACCTTAAGAATAACGATGAGGTTATTGCTACTCTGTACGAACGTATCTTAGGACGTGTTTCCGTACATGATATTATTCATCCTACTACAGGTGAATTGCTTGTTGCCGGTGGTGAAGAAATCACAGAAGAAGTTGCCAAGAAAATTCAGGAGTCTCCGATCGAGAGTGTTGAAATCCGTTCGGTATTGACTTGTGAAGCTAAGAAGGGTGTTTGTGCTAAATGTTACGGACGTAACCTGGCAACGAGCCGCATGGTTCAGAAGGGTGAAGCTGTCGGTGTAATCGCTGCTCAGTCTATTGGTGAGCCGGGTACACAGTTGACATTGCGTACATTCCACGCCGGTGGTACTGCTGCAAATATTGCAGCTAACGCCAGTATCGTTGCTAAAAATAATGCACGTCTTGAATTTGAAGAGTTGCGTACAGTAGATATCGTTGACGAGATGGGTGAATCTGCAAAAGTGGTAGTAGGTCGTTTGGCCGAAGTACGTTTTGTGGATGTAAATACCGGTATTGTTCTTTCTACTCATAACGTACCTTATGGTTCAACACTGTATGTAAGTGATGGCGACTTGGTAGAAAAAGGCAAACTGATCGCTAAGTGGGACCCGTTCAATGCTGTTATTATTACAGAAGCAACCGGTAAGATCGAATTTGAGGGCGTAATTGAAAACGTTACTTATAAGGTTGAATCGGATGAAGCAACAGGTCTTCGTGAAATTATTATTATTGAATCCAAGGATAAAACCAAAGTTCCTACAGCTCATATTTTGACAGAGGACGGTGATTTGATCCGTACTTATAACTTACCGGTAGGTGGTCACGTAATCATCGAGAATGGTCAGAAGGTAAAAGCTGGTGAAGTAATCGTGAAGATTCCGCGTGCCGTAGGTAAAGCGGGTGATATCACGGGTGGTCTTCCTCGTGTTACTGAATTGTTTGAAGCTCGTAACCCGTCAAATCCGGCTGTCGTTTCTGAAATCGACGGTGAGGTAACAATGGGTAAGATCAAGCGTGGTAACCGTGAGATCATTGTAACTTCCAAGACTGGTGAGGTTAAAAAATATCTGGTTGCACTGTCTAAGCAGATTCTGGTACAGGAAAATGACTATGTACGTGCAGGTACTCCGTTGTCTGACGGTGCTACTACTCCAGCAGATATCTTGGCAATTAAAGGTCCTACAGCTGTACAAGAATATATCGTGAATGAAGTTCAGGATGTATACCGCTTGCAGGGTGTGAAGATCAATGATAAGCACTTCGAGATTATCGTTCGTCAGATGATGCGTAAGGTTCAGATTGATGAACCGGGAGATACTCGTTTCCTCGAACAGCAAGTCGTAGACAAACTGGAATTCATGGAAGAAAATGATCGTATCTGGGGTAAGAAAGTCGTAGTGGATGCTGGTGATTCTCAAAATATGCAAGCTGGTCAGATTGTAACTGCCCGCAAGTTGCGTGATGAGAACAGTATGTTGAAACGTCGTGACTTGAAACCGGTTGAGGTTCGTGATGCTGTTGCTGCTACCTCTACTCAGATCCTTCAGGGTATTACACGTGCTGCTTTGCAGACTTCAAGCTTTATGTCGGCTGCTTCCTTCCAGGAAACAACGAAAGTCTTGAATGAGGCTGCTATCAACGGTAAGATCGATAAGTTGGAAGGTATGAAGGAAAATGTGATCTGTGGTCACTTGATTCCTGCAGGTACCGGTCAGCGCGAATTTGAAAAACTCATCGTTGGATCAAAAGAAGAGTACGATCGTATCTTGGCTAACAAGAAAACAGTACTTGACTACAATGAAGTAGAATAAATACAATTCAATTGACTATATGAGAAGGAGCGATTGCCAGATTGGGTAATTGCTCCTTTTTTTATTTCTTTTTTACTTGTGTGTATTACCATTAGTCTCAGGAAAAATGTGTTATTTTGCAGGATAACTTTTTAATCATATAAAATATGGAAGAACAAAATAACAATGGACAATTACAGATTGAATTGAGAGAAGAGATAGCGCAGGGAACTTATGCAAATCTAGCTATTATTACTCATTCTAGTTCTGAATTCATCCTTGACTTCGTGCGCATAATGCCGGGCATACCGAAGGCTGGCGTGCAATCTCGCATTATTGTGGCTCCGGAACACGCAAAACGCTTGCTGCGGGCATTGGAAGACAATATAGCAAAGTATGAACGGGTATTCGGCCCGATTCGTACTTCAGATGAACCTTCTCTTCCTCCCTTGGCGGGTGTAAAAGGCGAAGCATGAAGATGATATAAAAACATTAAAAAAGAAAAAAGAGTTGTAGCGCATTGAATATTCAAATATTATTCGTATTTTTGCAGCCCAAAATGTATAGTTACGAAATTAATATAACAATAATATAAATCAAAAAACAATTAAAATGCCTACAATTCAGCAATTAGTAAGAAAAGGACGCGAAGTGCTGGTGGAGAAAAGTAAATCTCCAGCCTTGGATTCATGTCCTCAAAGACGTGGCGTTTGCGTGAGAGTATACACTACTACTCCGAAGAAGCCGAACTCTGCAATGCGTAAAGTAGCTCGTGTACGTTTGACTAACCAAAAAGAGGTGAACTCATACATTCCGGGAGAAGGACACAACTTGCAGGAACACTCAATCGTTTTGGTACGTGGTGGTCGTGTAAAAGACCTTCCGGGTGTGCGTTATCACATTGTACGTGGTACACTTGATACAGCAGGTGTTGCTGGTCGTACTCAAAGACGTTCAAAGTATGGTGCTAAGCGTCCGAAACCAGGACAAGCTGCTGCTCCTGCTAAGGGTAAGAAAAAATAAGGATTAAGACCTAATTAAAATTAAAGTAATAACTTACGTTTTAGTTTGTTGGAAATGCTAAAGGTTGAGTAAATTCTCCGGAGGGAGAGTTGAAGAAGTCAAGAAGTAGACAACCAAGAACAAAAACATTATTTTTCAAACAAATGAGAAAAGCAAAACCAAAAAAACGCCTGATTCTTCCGGATCCCGTGTTTAATGACCAAAAGGTTTCCAAGTTCGTGAACCACTTGATGTATGATGGAAAGAAAAATACATCTTATGAAATCTTTTATGCCGCTTTGGAAACAGTGAAAGCAAAACTTCCTAACGAAGAAAAATCAGCTCTCGAAATCTGGAAAAAGGCTTTGGATAATGTAACTCCGCAAGTGGAAGTAAAGTCTCGCCGTGTAGGTGGTGCAACTTTCCAAGTTCCTACTGAAATCCGTCCGGATCGTAAAGAATCAATCTCTATGAAGAATCTGATTCTGTTTGCTCGCAAAAGAGGTGGTAAATCAATGGCTGACAAGTTGGCTGCTGAAATTATGGATGCCTTCAATGAACAAGGCGGTGCATACAAGCGTAAAGAAGATATGCACAGAATGGCAGAAGCTAACCGTGCATTTGCTCATTTTAGATTCTAATACTGTAAGAAACCAAATATAAACTTAAAGTAAAGGAATTAGAAGATGGCTAAACATGATTTACATTTAACTCGTAATATCGGTATCATGGCTCACATCGATGCCGGAAAAACAACTACTTCTGAACGTATCCTGTTCTACACTGGATTGACTCACAAAATAGGTGAAGTTCATGATGGTGCTGCTACTATGGACTGGATGGAACAGGAGCAAGAACGTGGTATCACTATTACATCTGCTGCTACAACAACAAGATGGAAATATGCTGGTGATACTTATAAAATTAACTTGATTGACACTCCGGGGCACGTTGATTTTACTGCAGAGGTAGAACGTTCATTGCGTATCCTTGATGGAGCTGTGGCTGCTTATTGTGCTGTTGGTGGTGTTGAGCCCCAATCAGAAACTGTATGGCGTCAAGCTGATAAATATAACGTTCCTCGTATTGCTTATGTTAATAAGATGGACCGTTCTGGTGCAGACTTCTTTGAAGTAGTTCGCCAGATGAAGGATGTGCTTGGAGCTAATCCGTGTCCGATTGTTGTTCCTATTGGTGCTGAAGAATCTTTTAAAGGTCTTGTTGATCTTATCAAAATGAAAGCTATTTATTGGCACGATGAAACAATGGGTGCTGACTACAGTGTTGAGGAAATTCCGGCAGAACTTGTCGATGAAGCTAACGAGTGGAGAGACAAGATGCTTGAAAAAGTAGCTGAATTTGATGATGCTTTGATGGAGAAATATTTCGATGATCCTTCTACTATTACTGAAGAAGAAGTGTTGAGAGCTCTTCGCAATGCAACAGTTCAGATGGCTGTAGTCCCCATGCTTTGTGGGTCTTCTTTCAAGAACAAAGGTGTTCAGACATTGCTTGACTATGTTTGTGCTTTTTTGCCTTCTCCGCTTGATACAGAGAATGTAATAGGTACAAATCCTAATACTGGAGCTGAAGAAGATCGTAAACCAAGTGATGATGAAAAAACATCAGCTTTAGCATTTAAGATCGCAACTGACCCATATGTAGGTCGTTTGACTTTCTTCCGTGTTTATTCAGGTAAAATTGAAGCAGGTTCTTATATCTACAACTCTCGCTCTGGTAAGAAAGAACGCGTTTCTCGTCTGTTCCAGATGCACTCTAACAAACAGAATCCGGTTGAAGTAATCGGTGCTGGTGATATCGGCGCAGGTGTAGGTTTTAAGGATATTCACACTGGTGATACTTTGTGTGATGAAAACGCTCCGATCGTACTTGAATCTATGGACTTCCCGGAACCAGTTATCGGTATCGCTGTAGAACCTAAGACGCAGAAGGATATGGATAAGCTGTCTAACGGTTTGGCTAAATTGGCTGAAGAAGATCCGACGTTTACTGTGAAGACAGACGAACAGACAGGTCAGACGGTTATTTCTGGTATGGGTGAGCTTCACTTGGATATCATTATTGATCGTTTGAAACGTGAGTTCAAGGTAGAATGTAACCAGGGTAAGCCGCAGGTTAACTACAAAGAAGCTATCACGAAGACAGTTAATTTGCGTGAAGTATATAAGAAGCAATCTGGTGGGCGTGGTAAGTTTGCTGATATCATCGTGAATATTGGTCCGGCTGATGCAGATTTCACTTTGGGTGGTTTGCAGTTTGTTGACGAAGTGAAAGGTGGTAACATTCCTAAGGAATTTATTCCTGCTGTTCAGAAAGGCTTTACGAATGCTATGAAGAGTGGTGTTTTGGCAGGTTATCCGCTGGATTCATTGAAAGTTACTTTGGTTGATGGTTCATTCCATCCGGTTGACTCTGATCAGTTGTCATTCGAAATCTGTGCAATGCAGGCTTATAAAAATGCATGTGCTAAGGCAGGTCCTGTTTTGATGGAACCTATCATGAAGCTGGAAGTTGTAACTCCGGAAGAGAATATGGGTGATGTTATCGGTGACTTGAACAAACGTCGTGGACAGGTTGAAGGTATGGAATCTAGTCGTTCTGGTGCCCGTATCGTGAAAGCGATGGTTCCGCTGGCAGAAATGTTTGGTTATGTAACAGCTTTACGTACTATCACTTCTGGTCGTGCAACTTCATCAATGACTTACTCTCATCACGCTCAGGTTTCTTCTTCTATTGCCAAGGCTGTATTGGAAGAAGTAAAAGGACGTGCTGATTTACTCTAAAATATCTAAAGCAGCAGGCTAGCGAATGACTCTTAGCCTGCCGCTTTATCTTATTATAAATGTATTAATTAAAAAAAAATAATGAGTCAGAAAATTAGAATTAAATTGAAATCTTACGACCACAACTTGGTTGACAAGTCAGCTGAGAAAATTGTAAGAACTGTAAAAGCTACAGGTGCTATTGTTAGCGGTCCGATACCTCTGCCTACGCACAAGCGTATCTTTACTGTGAACCGTTCGACTTTCGTAAACAAAAAGTCTCGTGAGCAATTTGAACTCTCTTCTTATAAGAGATTGATCGACATCTATAGCTCAACAGCTAAGACAGTAGATGCTCTGATGAAGTTGGAATTGCCAAGTGGTGTGGAAGTAGAAATTAAAGTTTGATAATTAAAAATTAGTGAAATGCCAGGATTATTAGGAAAAAAAATCGGAATGACATCCGTTTTCAGTGCCGATGGTAAAAATGTACCATGCACTGTTATCGAAGCAGGTCCTTGTGTTGTTACTCAAGTTAAAACTGTAGAAAAAGATGGCTATGCAGCTGTTCAGTTGGGTTTCCAGGACAAAAAGGAAAAACATACAACTAAACCGTTGATGGGACATTTTAAAAGAGCAGGAGTAACACCGAAGAGACACTTGGCTGAGTTCAAAGAATTTGGAACAGATTTGAATCTGGGTGATACTATTACCGTAGAGATGTTTAACGATGCTAACTTTGTTGACGTTGTTGGAACTTCTAAAGGTAAAGGTTTCCAGGGTGTAGTAAAAAGACATGGTTTTGGTGGTGTGGGTCAGGCTACTCACGGACAGCACAACCGCGCTCGTAAACCGGGTTCTATTGGTGCTTGTTCTTACCCTGCAAAAGTATTCAAGGGAATGCGCATGGGTGGACAACTTGGTGGTGACAGAGTCACTGTACAAAACTTGCAGGTATTAAAAGTAATCGCGGATCATAACCTTCTTTTGATTAAAGGTTCTATCCCGGGTTGCAAAGGTTCAATCGTATTAATTGAGAAATAATGGAAGTTAACGTATATAACATTAAAGGTGAAGACACTGGGAGAAAGGTTACGTTAAACGAATCTATCTTCGGAATTGAGCCCAACGACCACGCTATCTATTTGGACGTAAAACAATTTATGGCTAATCAGCGTCAGGGTACTCATAAGTCAAAAGAAAGAAGTGAAATCAGTGGTTCAACTCGTAAGATCGGCCGCCAGAAAGGTGGTGGTGGAGCTCGTCGTGGTGATATGAACTCACCGGTTCTTGTAGGTGGTGCCCGCGTTTTTGGTCCGAAGCCAAGAGACTACTTTTTCAAGTTGAATAAAAAAGTTAAGACATTGGCTCGTAAGTCAGCTTTGTCTTATAAAGCTCAAAACGATGCAATCGTTGTCGTTGAGGATTTCACATTTGAAGCTCCTAAGACAAAAGATTTCGTTGCAATGACAAAAAATCTTAAAGTTTCCGATAAAAAGCTACTTGTAATTTTACCGGAAGCAAATAAAAACGTATATTTGTCAGCTCGTAACATTGAGGGTGCTAATGTGCAGACTATCTCGGGATTAAATACTTACAGAGTATTGAATGCTGGGGTTGTTGTGCTTACTGAAAACTCTCTGAAGGCTATTGACAATATCTTAATTTAAAAAGGAGGCTTAAATAATGGGAATTATTATTAAACCGTTGGTAACAGAAAAGATGACTGCAATCACAGATAAGCTGAATCGTTTCGGCTTTGTTGTACGTCCTGAAGCTAACAAACTGGAAATTAAGAAGGAAATTGAAGCTCTTTATAATGTTACAGTAGTTGATGTGAATACTGTGAAGTATGCTGGCAAAAATAAGAGCCGTTATACCAAAGCAGGTATCATCAATGGTCGTACGAATGCTTTCAAAAAAGCAATCGTGACATTGAAAGAAGGAGATACTATTGATTTTTATAGCAATATTTAATAAAAATGGCAGTACGTAAATTTAAGCCCACAACACCGGGGCAAAGACATAAAATTATTGGTACTTTCGAAGAAATTACTGCATCAGTACCAGAAAAGTCTCTTGTATATGGTAAGAAATCATCTGGAGGTCGTAACAGCGAAGGTAAGATGACTATGCGCTACATTGGTGGCGGTCATAGAAAGGTGATTAGAATTGTTGATTTCAAGAGAAATAAGGACGGTGTTCCAGCAGTAGTTAAAACAATTGAATACGATCCGAATCGTTCGGCTCGTATCGCTCTGTTATTTTACGCTGATGGAGAAAAAAGATATATTATTGCTCCCAATGGATTGCAAGTTGGTGCGACTCTGATGTCAGGTGAAACAGCAGCGCCAGAGATTGGTAATGCTCTTCCTCTTCAAAACATTCCGGTGGGTACTGTGATTCACAATATCGAATTACGTCCGGGACAGGGTGCTGCTCTGGTTCGTTCAGCTGGTAACTTTGCTCAGTTGACTTCTCGTGAGGGTAAGTATTGTGTAATTAAGTTGCCTTCAGGTGAAGTTAGACAGATTCTTAGCACTTGTAAAGCTACTATCGGTAGTGTAGGTAACTCTGATCATGGATTGGAAAGTTCAGGTAAAGCTGGACGTTCTCGTTGGCAAGGACGTCGTCCTCGTAACCGTGGTGTTGTAATGAACCCGGTTGATCACCCGATGGGTGGTGGTGAAGGACGTGCTTCTGGAGGTCACCCAAGATCACGTAAGGGATTGTACGCTAAGGGACTTAAGACTAGAGCTCCTAAGAAACAGTCGTCTAAGTACATTATTGAGAGAAGAAAAAAGTAATCTGATTAATTGAGTAAACTATGAGTCGTTCATTAAAAAAAGGTCCATATATTAACGTTAAGCTTGAAAAGAGAATTCTTGCCATGAATGAATCAGGTAAGAAAGTCGTAGTAAAGACTTGGGCCAGAGCTTCAATGATTTCGCCTGATTTTGTAGGCCATACAGTTGCAGTTCACAATGGAAATAAATTTATTCCTGTTTATGTTACCGAGAATATGGTAGGACACAAGTTGGGCGAATTTGCTCCAACTCGTACATTCAGAGGACACGCTGGTAACAAGAAAAGATAACAGGATTTATTTGAAATAATAAAGTAATAAATAATAATGGGAGCAAGAAAAAAAATATCGGCTGAAAAGAGAAAAGAAGCCCTTAAGACCATGTATTTTGCAAAATTGCAAAATGTTCCTACTTCTCCGCGTAAGATGCGTCTGGTTGCAGACATGATCCGTGGTATGGAAGTGAACAGAGCACTTGGTGTTTTGAAATTTTCTTCAAAAGAAGCTGCTGCAAGAGTGGAAAAATTGCTTCGCTCTGCAATTGCTAACTGGGAACAGAAAAACGAACGTAAAGCGGAAAGTGGCGAGTTGTTCGTAACACAGATTTTTGTTGATGGTGGAGCTACACTCAAAAGAATGAGACCGGCACCACAGGGTAGAGGTTATAGAATTCGCAAACGTTCAAATCACGTAACATTGTTCGTTGGTGCTAAAAGTAATAACGAAGATCAAAATTAAGGTAGATGGGACAAAAAGTTAATCCAATAAGCAACCGTTTAGGAATTATCAGAGGATGGGATTCTAACTGGTATGGTGGAAATGATTACGGTGATTCTTTGCTGGAAGATAGCAAAATCCGTAAATATCTTAATGCAAGACTTGCAAAAGCAAGTGTATCAAGAATCGTAATTGAACGTACGCTGAAGCTCGTTACTATTACTGTTTGCACTGCTCGCCCGGGTATTATTATCGGTAAAGGTGGCCAAGAAGTTGATAAGTTAAAAGAGGAGTTGAAGAAGGTTACCGACAAAGATATTCAAATCAATATCTTTGAAGTGAAGAGACCGGAACTGGATGCTGTGATTGTTGCTAACAACATCGCTCGTCAGGTTGAAGGTAAAATTGCCTATCGCCGTGCCATCAAAATGGCTATCGCAAACACAATGCGTATGGGTGCTGAAGGTATCAAAATTCAGATTTCAGGACGTTTGAATGGAGCTGAAATGGCCCGTTCTGAAATGTATAAAGAAGGAAGAACTCCGTTGCACACTTTCAGAGCTGATATCGACTACTGTCATGCAGAAGCATTGACTAAAGTAGGTCTTTTAGGTATCAAAGTTTGGATTTGTAGAGGTGAAGTGTTTGGTAAGAAAGAATTGGCTCCGAACTTTACACAAAGCAAAGAAAGTGGTCGTGGAAACAATAGTGGAAACAACGGCGGAAAGAACTTCAAAAGAAAGAAAAATAATCGCTAAACGAATTTGAATTTTAGGAAACTATGTTACAACCGAAAAAGACAAAATTCAGAAGACAACAAAAAGGCCGT
>CDZY01053863.1_pt1 | contig 113895 bp, 102 predicted proteins | sample 557671 | NCBI WGS metagenome assembly CDZY01 (sample SAMEA3182091, study PRJEB8094) | gut metagenome | biome: human; feature: gut; material: Stool; isolation source: human stools | place: Canada | collected 2013-03-11
GCACAAATAGCTGTGTGAAAAATCAGATATCAATCTGTATTTTTCACACTAAGCTCCATTCCCGCCCGTTCATCGGGGCATCACAGGTTAGTGTGCAAATAATAATGCCGGGGTCACAGGCTTTTCACAGTCCTTCTGACCCCGGCCGATACATTTATTGTGCATTTGCAATGGCAAAATGTCAAGCGGTTTAATTGTACCAAATATGCAGATTGATAACTTACAGCAGGATGTTACCCCCAGACTTCCTCTGCAATCTCTTTAACAAGTGCAAGCTTAGCCCACTGCTCATCCTCAGTAAGCTTATTACCGATTTCACATGATGCGAAGCCGCACTGTGGGCTGAGATACAGGCGGTCAAGCGGAACATATTCTGCCGCCTCATATATACGTGCCTTAACAGCCTCCTTATCCTCAAGCTGAGGGAATTTGGTTGTAATAAGTCCGAGTACAACCTTCTTATCGCCGGTCACATGCTTTAACGGTTCAAAGCCGCCTGAACGCTCATCATCATATTCAAGATAATATGCGTCAATGTTCTCTCTTCCAAAAAGCGGCTCGGCAACCGTATCATATGCTCCCGACGAAAAATACGTTGAATGATAATTACCGCGGCACACATGGCTTGTTATTGTCATATCTGAAGGCTTTGAAGCTATTACCCTGTTATTGATGTCTACAAGCAGATCCATAAGCTTCGGGAGGTCTTCCTCCTTCTCGCCCGTGAGTGAAAGCGCCATCTCTTTATTAACGAGTCCGCCCCATACACAATCATCAAGCTGCACATTGCGGCAGCCTGCTTCATAAAGGTCATGTATAATCCTGACGTAAACATTTACAATATCATCAGCAAACTGCTCAAGCGAATCATAGAATTCCAATGTCTTTTCTTTAAGCTCTGCTCCGGAAAAGAATGCATACACCTGTCCCGGTGAAGGCATTGTCTGCTTTGCAACCGTATTCTCATCCTCAAGTGCCTTTACAAATCTGAAATGCTCAACAAACGGGTGTCTGTCAACTGATATTCTTCCTGTCATGAATGTATCATCTATCATTGCTGCCTCACCGTCAAATGTCGTATTGCCGGCAACTGTCTTCTTATGTTCAATTCCGTTAAGTCCCCACATAAAATCCAGATGCCATGTGGCACGGCGGAACTCACCGTCAGTAATCACATGATATCCTGCCTTCTTCTGCTTTGCAACAAGCTCCCTTATGCATTCATCCTCAACATTAGTAAGCTCTTCTCTTGTTATAGTCCCTTTATCAAACTCAGCTCTTGCCTTCTTAAGCTTCTCAGGGCGGAGGAAGCTTCCTACATAATCATAACGAAATGGTGCGTTTAATGTACTCATATAATTATCTCCTTATCTCTGCTGTATTGTTGTTCTGCGAGTGTGGATTAATTATAGGGTCATTACAGCGTCATTGTAAAATATGTAAAATATAATATTGGGTATAGTTTTTAGCTATAGCACAATGTATGAAGCATTTTCTTTTTATCTACAATCATTCTCATCAGCTTTCTCTTAGCAATTCATAAAATCTTAACTTATATATCTCCTTTTAGACGCACTAAAGATTTTTTTATTTCAAATCCGTCCGGATATCTCATCTTTAACTTATTGATATTTGCTTGAAAAATATCTTCAAGAGATATATCTAGTGCTGTTGCAGCTTCCGCCAAATACCAGGCTACATCTCCAAGTTCCTTTGCCAAATGTTCCTTGTCCAATTCATGTCCTTGAGCCATCCATTTTTTTACTATATCAATAGCTTCTCCTGATTCACCACATAATCCCATTACACTATTTATTAATACATCTCTTTTACTTAATTCAGGATTTAAAGTAGTCATTGCCAATTCCTGATATTCATTAATTTTCATTCTAATATCCTCCATAATTCACAAATTCCGATTGAGATTTCACCTGTTTTTAAATCTATAAGGTACATTTTATTTAATGCTCCTGCCATTTATAAACCACTGGAATATTCAAAATTATATCTTGATGGGACAATGCAGCTGTAAATTGATATCGAAGATTCATTAGTCCTTTAACCAAAAGTAAGACAACTCACAAATAATATCAACTACCCGATCAAAATTTGAGACTGACGTTTTGATTGGAATTCTCATGAAAATGAAACAGTTCTTCATCTGGTACACATTCCACTGCTTTATAAGCATCAAGGAATGTAATCTGCTCCAATCAGTCTGTTTCATGTTTTTTATATATTTCACCATTCCATGCAGAATATCCGGCAATATATTCATAATCAGGATATTCTTCTATCTCATATAACTTTCTCCCACTATCAGATGTACAAATTATCACATTTGATATTTTATAATTTTCCAGTTCCGATGTGTGATAATATCTTACTCCATTAAGATATATACAATCTCCTTTTTCAATTGCCTCATTTTTATAACTTTTATTGTGTGCAAAATAATATCGACCACCAAAAATAATAACAACAATTGTGACCATTATAATAATTAATGCAATTGATTTCTTTTTTTCTACCATCATTCTCATTAGCTTTCTCTCAACATGTCACAATTGATAACGTAATAAAAAGCGCACAACCCAAAATAATAAAATTCCTGCCATGTCTATGGTTCCATTCAGTAACACTTATCAGCTCATCTTCACGAGGTGGTTTTTCTCCCGTGTTTATCACTACTGGTTTTTCAGCCCTATACTGCCTTATTCCAAGTATGACAAAAATGAGTGAAACCAATAATGAGATTACCAAATAAATAATTGTATCAGCCATATCTATCCTCCTGACTCAAAAAAGTAATTACTTTTCATCTACAACCTGGAAAATGTAGAACTTCAAGTGTTATATGGATAATTGCTTGAATTTACTTGGTTTTGAGGCACTCAGATTCTCAACTTACCACTCACTTACCACTCATTTCTGAATTATATAAAGTTCGCAATTCTTTCCATTTCATCCGTCAGTGTGCTCTCTCTAACATGGCAATACAAATCCATTGTCATCTGCAAAGAATTGTGTCCTAGAATCTTCTGCAATGTCTTTGGCTCCATTCCATTCTCTATGCAGTTAGTCGCAAAAGTATGTCGCAGAGCATGTGGTGTCAGGTGTTCAAAAAACTGCTCCGGATTTTCTCTGTTAATCCGGTCTACAATATAATTGATAGAATCTTTGATGTTAGCTGCATTAATAGGATTATTTTCCTGACATATTAGTGTTTGTTACAATCTCTCTAATTGCATTTGTATCAAGCAGTATCAATTTATAATCGTTTGCTCCTATTAACATTCGCATTCCTTTCATAACTTTAATAGCATAAAATCTTTAAACAATACATTTCTGAGCGAAGCGTGACAGATAATAACCCAATATGATATGTCACAACACATCTATGGGCCAAGGCTGTCGCCCTGGACGGACTAGGGCGTTCTCCTCACAGAATGAGCAAATTTTCTTATTAAAAGCACTATTGGTTTACAAAGTTCCTAATTTCTATTAATTTTGCCTCAATCTCAGTTATCTCTTTTTGAAGGGAAGCTTTAGTTATGTCAATTGCCGGTTGAAATATATTCATATTCCCTTCAAAATGGTTAAACTCATTAAGAAGCGTTTTCCTACTTGTAAAAAATACGCGGAACTCTCTCATTTTCTCATAGTTTGGATCTGCAGTATTTTGGCACTTAAATGCTTGCTGAATTATTTGGTTTAGCATTGTCATATTGTTTGGATGAAGATTAAAAATATCAACCAACTCTTTTTCTACTTTCATACGAAGATGATAGTATACAAGTGTCTGTTCTAACGTATCTGCAAGTAACGGGAAGTATGTTTTATCCAATATATCTAAATTGCTACTATCGATTCCTAGGATATCCGTAACGCCAATAATTTCTTGTCCATCAAAAACCTCCCCAAAAAGTTTATTATAAATTGGAACTACATCCAAACTACCAGTACCATACCCATGCATAATACCAGATAACAATCCATAATAATCCTCTGGATCCAAGCATATATGGGCATATCCACGTATAAACGGAATCATTGCCATAAGAAACTGCCTTTTATTATGAATGGCATTCTTTAATTCACCGTTTTTATTTTGAAAAAGAGAAATCAAATGATGAAGATTAATTAGCAATTCCTTTTCTCGTCCCGAAACAGAAATAAATCCATTTTCGCCCTCATACACATTATTCAAAATATAAAGATTAAAGCAATTATTTAGTTGAACATCTAATAATCGGATTAAGTCCGTGTTGTGTGTAAGAATAATCTGTTTCTTATTTTCCAAAAACTTAATAATGCAAAAGGCTATTTTGTTTTTGTATACAGAATCAAAACTTGAAATTGGATCATCCATGACAATATATTCTTTATCTGAGTGTCTTGCTAGAAGTAGCTCAAATGCCAACGAAATAAAGTTTTGTTCCCCTGTACTAAGTTCCATTTCGTTACGTTCCGTGCCAAGTAAATCCTTATTTCCTAGTTTCAATTTATAATTTCTGTCATTTTCTTCATCCCTGACAATCGTAATATCTTTTCCAATATTTTCATTTATTACATTTTCAATAAATAGCAGTTCTTCCGTATCAAGCTGTGGTTGCATTTCAACCAATTGTGCATATTCGTCAAAAATTTCAAAAAATCTAGTACCATCAAAGCAATGAAATAGTTCATTTACCATTTCATTGCATATATTATTAACATATGTCGTTATTTCCTGTTGCAATTCAATCAACTCATTTGTACTTTCTCCCGCAATGAACGCACCTACAATTTCTTTGATATGAAAAGGATCAAATCCGATCAATGAGTTATCACATACTATTTTTTCAAGAATATCTTTTGTTTTTTTATCAAGGTTCTCATAAATGTTTTTTCTGTCTTCCTTTTTTCTTTCAAGAAGTGCATCTCCATTAAATGATGTATTATCGCAAACTATACAAATATCAGCTGAATGATACTTATTCAATATCTCAATCGCATCATCATGTTGCTCAATCAAATTAACATTCTGATCTGCTATAATTTCATCAGGATTAATTGAAAGAATTTTTTCTATCACTTTTACTTTTGATAAATCTGTAATAACAAATTTCTTTTTTCCTCTTCAAGTTCTACAACATTCAGAATATTTTCATTGTTACGAACAAATGTAACAAATTCCGCCCTATTAATATCCTTTCCATGCATTCTTACATTTACAATACTACGAATATATTCATATGCTGTCTGATGCCGAAGTACGGATATCTGATCTAACAAATAATCTTTAACTTTTGATACCTTAAACTCTGATTTGTATTTTGACGCAAGATCATCATATGCATTTCTAAATAATATATTTATCTGATTTCTAAGATCATATTCTCTACGAATTTGTGCACCTATTAAATAGTCCGTGGTTTCTCCGCGAATAACATTCCTATTAATTTGGTCTTGTATTACATGAAATACTCCTGACTCCGGTGCGATTCTATTTCCTCGTTCATCAACTGCATCAAAAAAAATGTTCTCATTAGATACTTCTGTTGATAGCAAATTAGCAAAACTTGTTTTACCAGTTCCATTTGGAGCATAAATGACAGCAATTCCCCCTGCCGTTTGCATACGTTTAAACTCGATAGTTCCCTTCTCTTCTGGAAGATGCATGAAATCATCTTCAAATATGCCAGAATTTTTAATAGCCGAGAAAATAATTTTCATTAAAATTCCCCCTATCTTATATTATCAATCAAAATAGCTCTCATCTACACTAAATGGTGAGTTAATCGTCCATCCACTTTTACTTTTTTCATTTCCTTTACTTACAATTCCCATAGTAGTCAAATAAGCTATCGCTCTCTTAAGAGAAGTCACTCCAAGTGAAGTTTCTTCCTGCAATTTTTTCTGTGTAATCATAGGATTGCTTATCATCCAATTGTAAATATTCAAGGCATTATTTAATACTTCTTCCCTTGCTTTTCTTCTCGGACTTCCTGAATTATAATCCACCAATTTTTCCCAATTTATTGTTCCATCAGGATTACAAAACTCAACTGAAAAATCTCTTACCAGTCTATTAGAAGCCCTTGCATAACTTTCTTTATAATCATCTATGTACTTTTCCGGAAGTGTGTCCATAAAAGAAATTATTTTTGTATAGAAATTTTTATCACCAGTTATAGTTTCCCAAAATTCTTCGCCAGCAACTTCTTCATATATTTTTGCCTTTCCTCTTCTAGATTCTGTTTTTGTTCCATATGCATATCCAACTATTGCTTCGAACCCAGTTCTTCCCCCAGATGTCCTCAAAGTTCTTTGCGCTTCTGCAAAGTTTTCTCCTTGCTTTTTCATACTATCAGCATTAAATATTGATGTTCCACTTTTTACAGCAACAAAATATTTTGTATTACTATCTGCATCATATAATTCTATATCAACACCACGAGTAGCTGATTTGCTTCCCCCAGAAGCGGCAATTGCAATTGGTTCAAAAAAACAATTACCAAATATTGTCTCCTCGCTTGAACTTACAAACGCCTGTAATATAGAATCTATTATTTCTGCAGATGTTTGCATTGATTTAGCTCGATATAAATATGGATTTTTAGATTTCATTATGTCTTTTATATTAATCGCATCTATTTTCGCAATAAGAGAGCCATAAAAATTCTCCAATGCTTTTGCAATCGCAGCTTTAACATCATCTTCATTATAATTCTGATTAATTGGTTCCATCACTACCTCCTAATTCCATAGCATTTTTTATTTTATTGTGTACACTAGTTCCCCTAAAGCGCTTAGTTTGAATAGTTGAAGTCTTATCTGCCGTTGCAATTATCGCCTGACCTATCGCTTTTGCCAATCCTACTGGAACAGCGTTTCCTATTTGTTTATACTTTGCTGCTACAGTTCCTGTAAAAATCCAATCATCTGGAAATTGTTGAATCCTAGCATATTCTTTAACACTTAATGGACGATCCTGATTCGGATGGCACAACATTGTTGCTTTTTGAGCTGGTGCGGTTGTAACAGTAGGTGCGGGTTGCGAATATGATAATCTACGATAAAACCCAACTTTTCCTCCCCCTGACTCATATGCTCCACCCATTGCCAAAGGAATTAACTCAGCAGGTAAATCTCTCCAATTTCCTCCTTCTGGAACCAAATGAATATATTTCTTTCTATCTCCACTTAATTTTGAATATTCTCCTGGGTTTTCTTCTAAATCTTTTATCGCCTCCCCAACTGTTTTCCATCTATATTCTGGGTTTTGGTGCATTTGAAAATGCGTTGGAAATGGCAAAAAAATATCTTCATTATCTCGACTTCCAATTAACACAAAACGTTCTCGAAACTGCGGGACACCATAATTTACTGCATCTAAAATTCCATATACAGTCTTATATCCAAGTTTATCAAATTCAGCTAATATTACATCTAAAACTGTCCCCAGTTTTTGCTTGGGATCATTTTTATCATACTCAGCTGCCGGAACATGCTTTAAGGGAGCTGACATAAGCCCTTTTACATTTTCCATTATAAAAAAGCGAGGCCGAATATAATCTATCATTCTAATGTAGTCCATAAATAAACTCCCACGAGGATCATTTATTCCCAACCTCTTCCCGGCTGTAGAAAATGGTTGGCAAGGTGGTCCCCCGCAAATTAAAAATGGTTCTCCTTTGTGTAATCCCGACAATTGTAACATTGTCTCCGGTTCAATGTTCCTAATATCTCCACCTAACACCTTGTGACCATTTGCTTTCATTGTTTCAACACATGCAGGCTCAAAATCTTGTCCAATTACAACATGTAACCCTGCCTTACTCAAGCCAATATCAAGCCCCATTGCTCCGGAGAAAAAAGAAATGACATCTCTATTATTTTGATATTTTTTATATAATGTACTAATTTTCCCGTCCTTCTTTCTCTGTTTTATTTATTATTTTTGAGGCCTCTATCAGCGCTGTTCTTCTCACAAATTCACTATAAGAAGCATATGCTTCCAACCTAGCTGCTTGTTTAAGCTTTGCCAATTCATCTTCACTGACTCGTATACTCATAGAGTAGGTTTTATTCTCTTTATCCATTGTTCTTACCTCCACCCAAATTATACTTACTCCGTGGAGCAAATGCAATACAATTATCCACTTTCCCCTATATTTAATATGCTTAATTCACTTTCAAAAAAAATAACTTGTAAATCAATAATTTAATCATGCAACATAGCCACCATTGCTTAAATAATCCAATGCTTCTTTCACATTATGATATATTTTAATATACCGCTCATCACAGGATATACTGCTAATTTTATTTCTCAAACTATTTACTGCCGCCTTTGACAAAACATCTGTAATACAAATTCAAGCTAATCCCAATCTCTGATGCGTCAGTTTTCGATTTTCGCAGCCAAACATTACAAGCATCTCTTTTTCTCTCATTGTAAGCTTCATTTCATCCCCCTTTTAAACATAAAAAAGAGCAACCGCATTTTCTCGATTACTCTCTGTTCATTACTTCCATGATAATAATATCATAACTTTCTTTTCAAAAAAAGTCTCAATACCGTAGCCAAACCGTAGTCATTCCGTATATATTTGTAAGTCGTTTTTCTTGCCCCAATAATAATATCAACTCTTATTAAAAAAAGAAAGATACGTGTGGTTAGTTCTTTGTTAGTCCATGGTTAGCCTTTTGTTAGTTTCTCGTTATCATTCAAATAGAACATACCGTTTTCCCCATAAACTTACCATTCGTTACATTTCAGGTGCTTACCACTCAGACTTACCACTTTTCTTACCACTTTAAGTCACGGTTTTGTGATATTTTACGATACTTTACGAGGTTTTCCCTATAAACGTCAAATGCCTTCCATCCCTTATAAATCAAGCATTTCCGCCACTTCCCGGCTCTTACTTTTCGTCAACCACCTGAAAAATGTAAAATTTAAGATACAGCGACTCATCAGCCGCCCAAAGTATCGGATGGTCACTGCACTGCGTTCTGTATTCAACCTGACGCAGACGCTTATGTACGTCATGCGCAGCTTCTCCTATCGTCTTTGTGAAAAGCTCAGGCTCCATAAAATGTGAGCATGAACATGTAGCAAGGAAGCCGCCGTCCTTTACAAGCTTCATTGCACGAAGATTAATCTCACGGTATCCTCTTACTGCCTTCTTGACTGATTCACGCGACTTTGTAAATGCAGGAGGGTCAAGGATTACGACATCGAACTTCTCCCCCTTCTTCTCAAGCTCAGGGAGAAGTTCAAATACATCCCTGCACTCAAACTTAACTATATCATCTATTCCGTTAAGTCTCGCATTCTCAGCTGCCTGGTTAACTGCAAGCTCAGACGCATCAACGCCTGTTACCTCGCGTGCTCCTGCCATTCCCGCATTAAGTGCAAATGAGCCTGTATGCGTAAAGCAGTCAAGAACTCGCGCGCCCTTGCATATAGGTCTGATTGAGGCCCTGTTGTACTTCTGGTCAAGGAAAAATCCCGTCTTCTGCCCGTCCTGAACATCCACTATGTATCTGACACCATTTTCCTCAATCTGAACCTTAGTCTCGAATTCATCCCCGATAAAGCCCTTTATCCTCGGCATTCCCTCAAGATCTCTGACCTTGGCATCACTTCGCTCATACACGCCCCTGATATTATAGCCGTACTCACCGAGTATTTCTCTTGCAAATTCCACAATCTTAAGCTTAAAATTGTCAATTCCGAGTGCAAGTGACTGAACAACAAGTATATCAGCGAACTTGTCAATCACTATTCCCGGAAGCCAATCTGCCTCACCGAATATAACCCTGAACGCTGACCTGTCCTCTTCCTTAATGACCGCCATTCTGTAATCAATTGCATTCTTTACGCGCATTTTTATAAATGCATCATCAATCTGCGTTCCCTTTACTCTGGACATCATCCTCACTGTAATCTTAGATTTGCGGTTGATGAATCCGATTCCCATATAATATCCGTCGAAATCATGTACATGAACCAGCTCTCCGTCAGCTACATCTCCCGTAACCGAATCAATCTCATTATCGTATATCCATGCTCCGCCGGCCTTAAGTGTCCTTCCGCCGCCTTTTTTAAGTGTTATGTATGCGTCTGTCATTGGTTGTCTCCTTTTTCATATCACGTATATCGTATATGATATCTCCAAATGAATATCATAGCAAGCAAATAATATTTATAAATTTTTTATAAACTCCCGTGTTAAATCTCTTTTTCCCAGCAACCATGCGGAGTGTGACAGGTTTACATTTTTTGTCGTCACACTTACTGTCACAACTTGTTATATATATATTATACTATATAATATGCATTTAATGTAAATAAACATACTTAAGGAGGATTGTTTTATGCATGCTAAAAAACTTTTAACTTACTCAGCCGCCGCTGTTATGGCACTCTCATTAACAGCCTGCGGAAACCAGCCACAGACGGCCGGCTCTGAAAGTACAGCTTCCATTCATGAGGAAACCTCGGCTTCTGCAACAGCTACAGAAGCTGTAACAGAAGCCACAACACAGGGACGTATTACTATTCTTGAAGTGAGTGATGTGTCAGAGATTGACAAGTCATATTTTAAAGCTAAAGCCGGAACCGGAGCAACCAACACAATAATGAATGTCTCTAAGATGACTCATAAGGAGGTCTTTGACCAGCTTGTTGAAAATTTTGGTATTCAGGAGATTCTTGTTGGAGATTCTATTGACCTGAGGAACTACTGTGATTATGATTCGCTTTCAGATGATGAAAAAGAACAGCTTAATGGTGATCTCAGCTATTCCTTCAATGAATATGCAGCAACAGGTGTTGACACCAGCTCCACCCCGATTCACACCAATCATAATAAAAATATCATTTGTACATACAGATATGATACTGCGAATAATTTATTAAGAGATCGTGTATCCAAATACAGTCATGATGGTGGAACATACAAATTATACTTTGCAAACTATTAATAGTTTCAATCCCACTTCCCCATTCACGCATCCTGTCCCACCATATTGAACACCACAAGCCCCACAATGGCAATTGCAAGCCCGATGAACTTTCCCCATGAGAAATCCGACTTTTCGCTTCCGAACAGTCCGAAAAGCTCTATTAAATAGGCTGCCGCCACCTGTGTGACAACAATGGTAAGGGATGCCTTGGCGGTTCCGAGTGATGACATGCTCCTGACAACTGTATATGTGATAAACGCACCTATAACGCCACCGAGGAGCGCATATTTACGCTCTACTGAAAAAAGTGCCATCACGTCCGGACGCCCGGTCACGAACCACATCACTACGCACATTGCAAGTGCCGTAAGCTGGACAAAGCCCGCCGCAACCCATATGCTGCTGCTCTTAGTAACATCCGTATTAAAAACGCCCTGAATACTCATGAGCGCACCTGATATCATTGCAATCAAAAAACCTGTCATAGCCGCCTCCCGGTATAAACTTTAATTTATACATTAAGGATGCCCGCCATGACAGGTTTTATTCATTCATACGCTACTTTGCTGTCTGCGTCTTATTGGTAAGATTCATTGTTGTAGTCACATAATCTTTGAACTGTATATATGCGTCACCAACCGATGCCGTCTTGTCCCATATCTGATGAAGCATTATCTCAAGCTTGAGATAATAGTCGCCTGCTTCCATGTATCTTGCCTTAAGAGCTGTACCCGCATACACGGAATGCAGGGCATTATACTGTTCAGGGTGGTCAGGTATGTCACCTCTTGCCGCCGGCATAGATGACAGGCTGATAAGCTCATCTGCATAATCGTATGTAAACATCCTGGCAACACTTGCCGCAATTCTTGAATTAGACGCATATGGCGTAACCGCAAGCATATATGTCTTAGACATTGCTCTTGTCTTAAGTGTAGAATTATAATCAGGAATCTGCATAATTCCGTAATCAATTCCTGATGCAGCTATCGATGAAAGATCACTTGTATTGACAATTGTATAAAGAAGTGACCCTTCCGTAAACTTCCTGATATAATCACTGTACTTAGGGTTGTCTCTTACAATTCCGTAAGAATCCTTGAACTGAAGATATGCCTGCGCTGCTGCTTTAATGTTGTCATCCTGAAGATATGTCTTTGTAACATCATCAGCATTATCGCCTCCGACATTCATATATTCACCAAGGAATGCATAGTTAAGACTTACATCCGACACATCCCATCCGATAATCTGTGTTACAGCTTCATTCTCGTCCGTATGCTGGAAATTATCACTGAAGCCTGTTATCTCCTCAAATGTCTTAAATGGCGTTGCAAACTTTTTGTTATATACCATAACGCTTGTCTCAAATGTCAGCGGATATCCAAGAAGCCTGCCACTGTATGTTGAAGCTGCTATCGCCGCCCTGCCGTATACATCTTCATTAAATGTCTCAGGGTACAGAGTATTGGCACTCATAAGTCCCATCAGATAGGCTTTCTGCACGTCATCCGATGACATCATGAATATGTCCGCACCATCATCTGACTTTATACATGAATTATATACATCATCGAGGTAATTCTCATCTTCAACAAGATTAAGCATAACCGTAACATGTGCATTGGACTCATGATATCTTCTGGCACATTCCTCAAAATAACCCGTATACCTGTCATCTGAGTACCAGAGATTAACATTAACATCCTCCTCAAGTTCAACCTCAGGTGTTGTCTTATCTGAATTACCCGAGCATGCCGTAACCGAAGCAAGCATTGAGACTGCAAGTCCCAATGCTGCAAATTTCTTAAAATATTTTTTTAAAGTCATACAAATCCTCATTATATTTATGCTAATGCTTTCTTAAGCTTTGTTATCATCTCGTCAACATCAGCCTCTGATATTACAAGCGGCGGAACAAAACGTATTACATTAGTCCCTGCGGTAAATAGAATCAGGCCGTTATCAAGACATGCTGCAATTACCTTCTTGAGATCCTTAACATCCGTATTAATCTCAAGACCCTGCATAAGTCCAAGTCCCCGCCTCTCAACAACATAATCATATTCAGCAACTATCTCATCAAGCTTTTTCTCAAGATAAGCTGATACCTTCTTAACATTATCGAGCACATTCTGCTTCTTGAAAAGCTCAAGGACCTTAACTGCTGCGGCACATGCCAGCGGATTGCCTCCGTATGTAGTTCCGTGGTCACCCGGAACAAGCGCCTTGGCAACCTCTTCCCTGGCAAGGAATGCGCCTACAGGCACACCACAGCCAAGAGCCTTGGCAACCGTAAGGATATCCGGCTTAACGCCATACTGCTCATATGCAAACATTGTACCTGTACGTCCCATACCACACTGAATCTCATCAAGGATAAGCAGTATTCCCTTCTCATCGCAGAGCTTTCTTACACCCTTAATAAATTCAGGCTTTGCAGGATATATACCGCCCTCACCCTGAACTGTCTCAAAGATGATTGCACATGTCTTATCATTAACGAGTTCATCAACACTGGCAAGGTTATTGTACTGCGCAAACTTTATTCCCGGAATCATCGGTCCGAATGCTTCCTGATAATGCCTGTTGCCTGTTACGGCAAGAGCGCCCATACTTCTTCCGTGGAATGAATGCTGCATTGCAATAATCTCGTGGTCTGTTGAGCCATCCTTGAGATATGCGTACTTCTTAGCGAGCTTAATTGCACCTTCAATTGCCTCAGTACCGCTGTTTGTGAAGAATACCCTGTCCATTCCCGATACTTCGGTTATAGCCTTAGCTGCCTTAGCTGCCGGCTCGTTATAGAAATAGTTTGATGTGTGGATAAGCTTGTCTATCTGTGCCTTAAGTGCATCGTTATATTCCTTATTATTATATCCAAGAGCAAATACTGCTATTCCGGCACCAAAATCAACATATTCCTTACCATCAGCATCATACAGATGCACTCCCTCGCCTCTGTCGAGAGAAATCTGATACCTGTTATATGTATGGAAAAGGTGTTCCTCTGCTGTTGTGATTATTTCCTGTGTATTCATCTGTCATCTCCGTTCTGTCATGCATCGCATGGCTATTAAATCAGATATTTGTGTTGTAAAAGTGTTCTGCATCTTCTCCGAGAATTGCAGTACCAACACCCTTATTGGTAAATATTTCAAGGAGCAGACAGTGAGGTATTCTGCCGTCAAGAATATGCACCCTTGATACGCCATTTTCAACTGCATCAATACAGTTATTGAGCTTAGGAAGCATTCCGCCGCCGATTGTTCCGCCCGCAAGAAGTTTTCTTGCCTCCGCTGTTGTAAGTTCAGATATAAGTGAGTTCTTATCCTCGAAATTCCTGAATACACCCTCTGTATCCGTAAGGAATGCAAGCTTTTCCGCATCTACGGCTCTTGCGATTGCACACGCTGCATCATCAGCATTGATATTGTATGCGTGATGGTCACTGCCGAATCCTATCGGGCATATGACAGGAAGGAAATCATCCTTAAGGAGTGCATGAATTATCTCAGGATTAACATCGTCTACATCGCCTACATATCCGATATCTTCTCCTGCCGAAAGCTTTTTCTTAACATGAAGCATGCCGCCGTCCTTGCCGCTTATACCGCATGCCTTAACGCCAAGATCCTGAATCATTGATACAAGGCTTTTATTCACCTTATTGAGAACCATCTCTGCAATCTCCATTGTAGGTTCGTCAGTAACGCGCAGCCCGTTCACGAACTTTGGCTCCATTCCTGATTTTTTAACCCAGCTGCTTATCTCCTTGCCGCCGCCATGAACTATTATCGGCTTGAAACCAACAAGCTTAAGAAGTACTACATCCTCAATAACCTTTCTTTTAAGCTCCTCGTCAACCATGGCACTTCCGCCGTACTTGACAACGATAATCTTACGATTGAACTTCTGTATATAAGGAAGCGCCTCAATAAGCACTTCTGCTTTTTTTAATTCTTCATCAATATTAACCGGCATCTCTATTCTCCTTAACTTCTGTAATCTGCATTAATCTTAACATAATCAAACGTAAGGTCGCAGCCCCATGCTGTTGCTGCCTCATTGCCCATCTTAACATCTGCAATTGCTGTCACCGGACTCTGCGAAAGAATCTTAGTTGCCTCATCCTCGCTGTAGTCAGTTGCAGTTCCGTTCTCAACAATCTTAATCCTGCCTGCACTGCTCTCAAAGTAAATATCAACCTTCTCAGGGTCAAAGTCAGCTGAAGAATAGCCCATTGCACAGAGAATCCTTCCCCAGTTGGCATCATGTCCGAATATCGCTGCCTTTGTAAGGCTTGATGTAACTATTGACTTGCTGAGAATCTTCGCCTGCTCCTTGTCCGATGCATTGATTACCTTAACCTCAAACAGACACGTTGCTCCTTCGCCATCGCCTGCAATCTTCTTGGCAAGCTCCGTACAGATGTAAAGAAGCGCTTCGTAGAACTCCTTGTAGCCTTCGCTGTTCTCTGAAGTAATCTCTGCATTGCCTGCCTCGCCATTAGCAAGGACAAGGACCGTATCGTTAGTTGATGTATCACCGTCAACTGATATCATATTAAATGTATCTGCGATAATTGCCGAAAGTGCTTTCTGAAGAACACTCTTTTCAATCTTTAAGTCTGTAGTGATAAATCCCAGCATTGTTGCCATATTAGGATGAATCATTCCTGAGCCCTTGCACATGCCACCCATTGTAACTTTAGTTCCGGCAACGTCAAATGTAACAGCAGCCTGCTTCTTAACCGTATCTGTTGTCATAATTGCCTCTGCTGCAAGCTCTCCGTCTGTAAGCTCTTCACCAAGCAGTCCCTTAAGCCTGCTTATTCCTCCAAGCATTATGTCCATCGGAAGCTGCTTGCCGATTACACCTGTGGATGCTATGAGTACTGAATCGGCCGGGATTGAAAGCTCCTGTCCTGCCTTAGCAGCAAGTGCCTTACAGTTATTAAGTCCTTCCTCGCCTGTACAGGCATTGGCTACACCGCTGTTAATGACAACTGCCTGCGCATATTCTGAATTATATACAACGCTGCGGTCCCACTTGACCGGTGCCGCATATACCTTGTTAGTTGTAAATGTTCCCGCTGTGACGCAAGCTGTCCTGGAGAACACCATTGCCATATCTTTTTTTACATTATTCTTAATACCTACATTTATTCCTGTTGCAAGAAAACCCTTAGCTGCGGTAACTCCGCCATTTATAATCTCCATAGTCTGATTCCTCCGTTAAACATTTAAACATTAAACAAATAAAAATTATTATGGGAACATTGGAACCTGCTTAAGTCCCGTATTCTCAGGAAGACCAAACAGGAGGTTCATGTTCTGTACTGCCTGACCCGCTGCACCCTTAACAAGATTATCAAGTGCGCCCATCATTATAATTCTGTTTGTTCTCGGCTCTATCTTAAAGTTGACATCAACATAATTACTGCCTTCTACCCATCTTGTCTCAGGGCAGACATCCTTATCGAGCACTCTCACAAAATACTCATCCTTATAGTACTTGTCATATGCCGCCTTAACATCTTCATAAGTTACATCCTTCTTAAGGTCAGCATATGATGTAACAAGTATTCCTCTGTTCATAGGAACAAGGTGCGGTGTGAATATAAGCTTTATATCCTTGCCTGCTGCATAACCAAGCTGTTCCTCAATCTCAGGAGTATGTCTGTGAGTACCTACTCCGTATGCCTTCATGCTCTCATTAACCTCGCAGAACAGATTGGCAACCTTGGCACCTCTTCCTGCCCCTGACGTTCCTGACTTTGCATCTATTATAATCGAATCCGGGTCAATTATTCCTTCCTTAACTAAAGGATATATTGTAAGTATGGAACACGTTGTGTAGCATCCCGGATTAGCAACAATTCTTGTATCCTTTGTTATCTTATTCCTGTTTATCTCACAGAGTCCGTATACAGCTTCATCTATGTACTGAGGACTCTTATGTTCTATCTTATACCACTGCTCATATACATCTACATTCTTGAGCCTGAAGTCAGCACTCAGGTCGACTATCTTCACCTTAGAAAGAATCTTATCATTAACGAGTGATGCACAAAGACCCTGCGGTGTGGCAGTAAATATCACATCCACTCTGTCAGCAAGTTCCTCCATATTGTCGTCCATGCACTTAGCATCAACAAGCTGAAATACATTTCTGTATATATCTGCATATTTCTGGTCAATATAACTTCTTGAACCAAACCATTCAATCTGTGCTTCGCTATGTCCGAGGAGCAGCCTTACCAATTCATTGCCTGCATATCCTGTAGCACCGATAATTCCGACTTTAATCATTGTCTCATCGTTCCTTTCATATAAGGTTTTCAAATTAAGTACTTTAGATACAATACTACTCTTTTTACTTATTGTAAAGAGGTTTTTGCAATAATTTTTATATTTATTCATATTTTTTGCATATTATTCATTTTTATATGTTGCATTTACAAAAATAATGTTGTATATTAGATTCTAGTTTTAAACAACGCTGCCACAGGCAGCATACATATGGAGGATATCATAATGAAAGAGAAAGTTATTCTTGCTTACTCAGGTGGTCTTGATACCACAGCCATCATTCCATGGCTTAAGGAAAATTTTGATTACGAAGTTATCTGTGTCTGCGCTGACTGCGGACAGGAAGAGGAACTTAACGGACTTGATGAAAGAGCTAAGAGCTGTGGTGCTTCAAAGCTTTACATTGAAGATCTTACTGACACATTTGCAGAAGATTACATAGTTCCATGTGTTCAGGCACATGCCGTATATGAGGATAAGTATCTTCTTGGTACTTCAATGGCAAGACCTGCAATTGCCAAGAGACTCGTTGAGATTGCACGTAAGGAAGGTGCTTCTGCCATCTGCCATGGTGCAACAGGTAAGGGTAACGATCAGGTTCGTTTTGAGCTTGCAATTAAGGCTCTCGCTCCTGATATCAAGATTATCGCTCCTTGGAGAAATGATAAGTGGACTCTTAAGTCACGTGAAGATGAGATTGAGTACTGCAGACAGCATGGAATTAATCTTCCATTCTCAGCTGATAACAGCTACAGCCGTGACCGTAACTTATGGCATATCAGCCACGAAGGTCTTGAGCTTGAGGATCCTGCCAATGAGCCTAACTACAAGCACCTGCTTGTACTTGGCAACAGCCCTGAAGAAGCTCCTGATGAAGGCGAATATGTTACTATGACATTTGAAAAGGGTGTTCCTACATCAGTTAATGGTGAGAAGATGAAGGTTGCTGATATCATCCGTACACTTAACAAGCTCGGTGGCAAGCATGGTATCGGTATCATTGATATCGTAGAGAACCGTGTTGTTGGCATGAAGTCTCGTGGTGTATATGAGACACCTGGCGGAACAATCCTTATGGAAGCTCATCAGCAGCTTGAAGAACTTATTCTTGACCGTGACACATATGCAGTTAAGAAGAACATCGGCAACAAGCTTGCAGATGTAGTTTACGAAGGTAAGTGGTTCACTCCTCTTCGTGAAGCTCTTCAGGCTTTCGTTGAGTCAACACAGCAGTATGTTACAGGTGAAGTTAAGTTCAAGCTTTACAAGGGCAACATCATTAAGGCCGGAACAACTTCTCCATATTCACTTTATAACGAGTCAATTGCTTCATTTACAACAGGCGACATGTATGATCACCATGATGCAGAAGGCTTCATTAACCTGTATGGTCTTTCATGCAAGATTAGAGCCATGAAGCACAAGGAACTCGAGAATAAGAAGTAATTAATTATGATTAATTTACCTAATGGCGGAATCGCAACTGAGATGACAATGGATCTTGAAGCTTTGAGGCAGCAGACAACAGCTGTTGCCAACGAGCTTCTTGCTGTTGCGCATCTTGAAAAGGATGACATTCTTGTTGTCGGATGTTCATCCAGTGAAATAGCAAAGCATAGAATCGGCACTTTTTCAAGTGAAGAGATTGGAAAGACTGTTTTTAACGCGCTTAATGATGTATGCAAGGCTAACGGTATTTTTCTTGCCACACAGTGCTGTGAGCATCTTAACCGTGCTATCATCGTTGAAAAGGAATGTGCAAAGCTGTACCGCCTTACGCGTGTGAATGTACGTCCACAGCTCAAGGCCGGCGGTTCATTCTCAACAGCTGCATATAATTGTTTCGATAATCCGGTTGCCGTTGAATATATTCAGGCTCAGGCAGGAATTGACATCGGTGATACACTTATCGGGATGCACCTCGCTCCCGTGGCTGTTCCTGTCCGCACTGCCGTTTCTTCTATCGGAAACGCGCATGTTGTATGTGCAAGAACACGTGCCAAGTATATCGGCGGCGAACGTGCATGCTATGAATCATCACTTGCATAAGGATGTTTTATGCAAGAAGCATTTTAACATTAATATTCTTAATATAAAAAATAGCAAAATAAGTTTATGTATTTTACATTGAATCTTATCTTGCTATTTTTTTATATCTTATCCAGCTATTTTTACTGTACTATGTGTACATCCATCTGATTAAACGGAATCTCAATTCCGTTATCGTCAAACGTTTCCTTATAACCTTCCAGCAAGGCAAATCTCACATTCCAATAATCAGAGGTCATAACCCAGCATCTTGTCTCAAGTGTGACACAGCTGTCATCAAGTGACTTGACAACCACCATGATATCTTTGTCTGTAAGCACGCTGGCCTGCTTATTCATGGCATCAAGCAGAAGCCTTTTGGCAAGCTTGAGATCTGATGAATATCCTATTCCAATCTGGATATCAAGACGCCGCTGCGGCTGCGATGCAACATTTACAATACTTGAATTAGAAAGCGTTCCATTAGGGATAGTTACCATTTTGTTGTCAATAGTAATAAGCTTTGTATAAAGAAGGTCTATTGTTGTAACATTGCCTTCGTATCCTCCTGCAACAATATAATCTCCTACTGCAAACGGCTTGAACAGCAGGATTAATATACCGCCTGCCACATTGGCGAGACTTCCCTGCAATGACATACCAAGCGCGATACCCGCTGAACCAAGTACTGCGATAAATGACGTTGTATCAAAGCCGAGTATATCTATTATCATTATCACAAGCACTACATTGCCGGCAAATCTGGATAATGACAGCATGAATTTGGTAACACCCTCATCCAGCCTGCTTCTGTCAAGCGCCTTTCCAAGCACCTTAAGAAGTGCCTTAAGTATCTTCTTTCCGATTACCCATACAATGAGTGCCCATACAATCGTTCCTACTGTACTTGCACACCACTCAATAAATTTGTCAAGGATTGTCCTCATGTCATTCATTGTAAAGAACCGCTGTGTCTCCTCAACAACTTCTTTGACATCTTTCACTTCTGCTGTCTGTGCAAAAGCTGTTAAAATATTATTCATATACTAACCTCCATTCCGCAGGCACACCAACACACTAATCTCCATTCATTACGGCATCTTACGTTTTGCAGTAACCGGCTTCTTGGAGCCTGACTTTGCTCCTCCGGTTTTTCTTACCATACGTTTCTTTTTCTCTATATCCTCCGCCTCACGTTCAAGCCTCTTTGCTTCCTCAATCAGCTTACGTGCCTCTTCGCGTTTCTGACGTGCCTCTTTTTCCTTGCGGGCATTCTCTATCTCAATAAGCTCATTTTCCGTATACGGAGTACATCTGAATACGGCAATTCCCATAGGAGGAAGCGTAATTCTTACAGAATTATCCCGTCCGTCACATTCACTTTCAACTGATCTGATTATATCAGGATTAACATTGCCCTCTCCGTCAAATTGGAGTGAATCGCTGTTAAATATCTCACGGCATTTGCCTGCATACGGCACACCTATTTTATAATTCTTTCTTACAACAGGCGTAAAATTGACCGCCGCAATAAGATGTCCGCCTTCAGATGACTTACGGCAGAATATAACAACTGTCTCATTAGCAGAAAAATTATTAATCCACTCGAATCCGTCAGGATCATAATCAAGTTCATGCAGCTCAGGATTGCTTCTGTAAAGGTTATTAAGCTCTTTCACATAATTATTAAGCTTATTATTATCATCCATATTGCATACACTGTCTGATATAAGCTTTTTCCCCGGATGTAAAAATGTATATCCGAGTGCTGCCTTTACACTTGCAAATTTCTCTTCATCGCTGCCCGGCATCATATTCAGCATAGAATAACCATAGTCAGCAAAAGCATCTTTCGGAAGTGCCAGGATGAATTTTTCACTATAGTTATATATCATGCTGAATACAAGCTGGTTGTAACGGTCTTTTCGGTATATCGGGTCAAGTTTCATAAAATCAAACAGTTCCTTAAGCCATCCGTTATTCCATTTGTAATCAAATCCAAGTCCGGTACTTACATTACCGGTAACGCACGGCCACGCCGCCGATTCCCTGGCAATAAGCATAATGTCAAGTCCGCGTTTTTTTATTATTGAATTAATGTGCTTAAATAATTCCACCGCTGCAAGATTTTCTTTACCACCGTATATATTAGGCGTCCATTCTCCCGGAGCCATTCCGTAATCAAGATAAAGCAGTCTGTCCAGTTCTGTAAATCTTATTCCGTCTGCATGAAATTCTTCAGCCAGCATAATAATATTGGCAATATAGTAATTGGAAATCTCAGGTACGTTAAAGTTATCCCTGTTGCATTCCCAGTCAAGAATAACACCTATACCCATATCATGCATTGTGTTAATATATTTTTTCAGTTCATTGCGTCCGCCAATCTTCGGCGAGACGGCATAACAGCAATGTGTTCCTTCCATAACCGGCATAAGTTCAACATGCGTATACCCCGCATTCTCCACATAGCTGCATGAATCTTCCGAAAAAGCTGTCTGGTAAATTGATGCAGGCGTTCTTCGTGTATCTTCCATCTTACGCAGTGCCATCCATTTATCATCAGACCACACGAAGTCATCATCACCACATACAACAGCTGCATTCCCTTCATCTTCAACGGCCCGCGCATATGGGTCTGTAATAAGCATACAGCTTCCGTCTTTTTTACGCACCTCGTATTTGTATATGCTGCCTGCCTCAACACCGGGAATAAAGAGTTCATACACGCTGCTTCCATCGTGTTTCATCATCTGGAACACTCTTCCGTCCCATTTGCAGAAGTCACCCACAACACTTACGCGCTGGACATCAGGCATCCATATGGCAAATCTTGTTCCTCTGACGCCATTTATCACTCCGCAATGTGCTCCGAGTATCCTGTATATCTCATAATTAATCCCCGCGCGGAACTTTCTTATCTCAGCATTGTCAATACTCACATCAAATGCGTATGCATCCTTGTATTCCCTTTGCTCACCTTCCACATTTTCGGATATAAATGTATAATTCTGTTTTCTCTTTCCGGGAATGAGTACGGCATAATATCCGGCTTCATCTACCTTTTGCATCGGATATATCTTGCTTTTACCATCAATCTTTACCTTCATCTCAACTGCATGCGGGTTGAATGTCTGTATAAGAAATCCTTCTTCACAGACATGTCCTCCGAGCAGCTTCTGCGGTGAATCCGTATCCGAATATACAATTCCCTCTATATCCGGCCAATTCATAAGATTATATAATTTATTATTCATACCTGCCTCCCATCATTAACGCACTTATGTATCACAATCAAAAAGGCTGCACCACAGGCACCTGCCACATGACAGGTGCCGCTATGCAGCCAATTGTGTTATTCGTATATTGGTCCTATTGTACTCTCAAACCATGTTCTGAACATATCAGGCCATACGCTGCACTCAGGTTGATATTTACTTCCATCCTTCATGTCAGTTTCCCTTGTTCCAAGACCAAGTCCGTGACTTCCCTTAGGGAATATATGAAGTTCAAACGGAACCTCCTGCTTTTTCATTGCCTCTGCAAACAGAAGCGAGTTCTCAACAGGAACCGAGCCATCCTCAAACGTATGCCATATAAAAGCTTCCGGTGTTCCCTTATTGACACGGTTTTCAAGCGAAACCGTATCATGCAGTTCATCATATCTGTCACCCAGAAGTCTCACAAACGACATTCTATGTGCTTTATCACCTGACGTAATAACCGGATATCCCAGAAGCATTCCGTCCGGTCGCACATATTCAGGCTCACACCTGAGATAATCTCTTATATATGAATCCAGCTCCTGCTGATTCCACAATGTTCCAAGACTTGCAGCCACGTGTCCGCCGGCAGAAAAACCCGCTATTACAATCTTATCCGGATTAATCCCCCACTCATCCGCATGGTCACGGATATACTTCACTGCATACGCAGCTTCATATAAAGGAACCGGATATTCGTTAGGAATCAGGCTGTATCTCAATACGCATGCATTAAACCCCATACTGTTCATGCGGATTGCTATAGGCTCTGCTTCTCTTTCCGCAAGGTGCTCATATCCTCCACCCGGACATATCAGAATACACGGACGTTTACGGTCACCCTGCATCTGTACAAGTCTCTTAAGGATATATGTTGTAAGCACAGGCACCGATGTATCATGCTTAATTCCAAGGGTCTCATAGTCAATCTTAAGTTCTATATCTTCATGCAGCATCGGCCAATCCTCCGTTATATCATCATATTCTGTGAATTATATTCTGTGAATAAATATTCCGCTTCTAAGCTTTGGTTCAAACCATGTTGACTTAGGTGGCATCAGGAGTCCTGCGTCTGCAACTGCAAAAAGCTCCTGAATGGATGTAGGATACATTGAAAATGCTATCTTCATATCATTCTCTGCTCTGCGTTCAAGCTCGCCAAGCCCTCTTATTCCACCAACAAAATCAATTCTTGCATCTGTCTTCGGATTCTTAATTCCAAGCACAGGATCAAGCAGCTCATTCTGAAGTATTGCAACATCCAGTCCGTCAACCGGTGAATCCGGACGTATATCTTCATGTGCCGTAAGCGTGTACCACTGTCCTTCAAGATACATTCCAAATGTATACTTCCCGGCAGGAGCTACCGGCTTGTCTGACTTAACCACATCAAACTTATCTGAAATCTTTGCAATGAACTCATCCTTACTGTATCCGTTAAGATCCTTAACAACTCTGTTATACGGCATAATCATAAGCTGCTCGTCAGGAAACAGTACCGAAAGAAAATAATTGAATTCTTCATCACCTGTGAATCCCGGATGTTCTGCCCTTCTCTTGAGTCCTACTTTGTAAGCAGATGCCGCACGGTGATGTCCATCCGCAATATAGATAGAATCTATGCCTGCAAATGCTCTTTCTATTGCTTCTACAGAATCCTCTGATGCAATCTTCCATACTGCATGTCTTATTCCATCAGGAGACGTGAAATCATAAAGAGGGTCATTCTCTTTCGCCTTAGCTACCTCAGCATTAATAACCCCGTCAGCTCTGTAGGCAAGGAATATAGGCCCTGTCTGCGCACTGCATGTATCTACATGTGTAATTCTGTCAACTTCCTTCTCAGCTCTTGTATTCTCATGCTTCTTAATTACATTATTACTGTAATCATCAATAGAAGCACATGCTACAATGCCTGTCTGGCTTCTTCCATCCATTGTAAGTTCGTATATATAATACGTTCTGTCAGAATCCTCAATATATGTACCATCTGCCATAGCTTCATCCAGCATCTGCCTGGCCTTCTTGTATACTTCAGGCGCATACATATCAACAGAACTGTCGAACTGTGTCTCAGGTCTGTCTATGCGAAGAAATGATAACGGCTCGCGCTTAACCTCCTCGCAGGCTTCTTCTCTGTTATATACATCATATGGGAGTGCAGCTACTCTCGCAGCCACACTCTCATTAGGTCTTACACACTGAAACGGTCTTATAATTGCCATTACTTCACCACTCTAACCTTAATAACGCCTTCTACTTCCTCAAGCTTCTTAATTACATCTGCATTAACCGCATCGTCAAGATCAAATAATGAATATGCATAATCATTACGTGACTTGTTAAGCATATCTGAGATATTAACGCCTGCTGCACCAAGAACAGCTGTAATATTGCTGATTACTGACGGAATATTCTTGTGGCATACCGCAATACGTCCTGTGTTAGTGCATACGCCCATGTCACATGCAGGATAGTTAACTGAATTACGGATATTGCCATTCTCAATATAATCACGAAGTTCCTTAACTGCCATCACTGCACAGTTATCTTCTGCTTCCTTAGTTGAAGCGCCAAGATGAGGAAGAACAATTGTATTCTCAAGCTTAACTGAAAGAGTATTAGGGAAGTCTGTAACATACTTCTTAACCTTGCCTGACGCAAGTGCATCTACCATTGCATTCTCATCAACAAGGATATCTCTTGCACAGTTAATTACAACAACACCATCCTTCATCATGTTGAAAGCAGCCTTGTTAATCATTCCCTTTGTGCTGTCAAGAGCAGGAACATGAATTGTGATATAATCACATTCTCTGTAAATATCTTCAACATTAACAATGTGCTTAACATCTCTGTTAATGCTCCATGCAGCATTAACAGAGAGATAAGGATCATATCCGTATACCTGCATGCCAAGTGCTGCAGCAGAGTTGGCAACCATTGCACCAATTGCGCCAAGTCCGATGACACCAAGCTTCTTGCCAAGAATCTCTGTACCTGCAAATGCCTTCTTAGCCTTCTCTGTTGACTTTGCAATATCTGCATCATCCGCATTGGCCTTTACCCAGTCAACCGCACCGATATAATCGCGTGATGCAAGAAGCATTGCAAGTATTACCTGCTCCTTAACTGCGTTGGCATTGGCACCCGGTGTATTGAATACTACAATACCCTTCTCTGCACACTTATCAAGAGGAATATTATTAACACCTGCACCGGCTCTTGCTATGGCAAGAAGTCTGTCCGAAAGCTCCATGTCATGCATCTTAGCACTTCTTACAAGCACCGCATCAGCCTCTTCATATGAAGCATCCTTGTTATAATCTGTTGTAAACAGGTCAAGACCTATGCCTGCAATATTATTAAGACAATTAATATTATACATTGTATGTATTCCTTCCTTATCTCCGACTCATTAATTATTCAGTTAATTAAGCACTGATAATCCGGTAATTACTTAAGATTCTCAGCTTCAAACTTCTTCATGAACTCTACAAGCTTCTCTACGCCTTCGATTGGCATTGCATTGTAGATACTTGCACGCATACCGCCAACTGTTCTGTGTCCCTTAAGATTCTCAAAACCTGCTGCCTTGGCTTCAGCTACAAACTTAGCATCAAGATCTGCATCACCTGTTACAAACGGTACATTCATAAGTGAACGATCTTCCTTACGTACTGTTCCCTTGAAAAGCCTGCTCTCATCAAGGAAGTCATAAAGAATCTTAGCCTTCTTCTCGTTAATCTTCTTCATCTCCTCAAGACCGCCCATCTTCTTAAGCCACTTGAATACCTTACCACAGATATAGATGCCGTATGCAGGAGGTGTATTGTAGAGAGAGTTAGCATCTGCATGTGTCTTATATCTTAACATTGTAGGAGTTCCCGGTAATACATCCTCAGTAATAAGATCCTCACGGATAATAACAATAACAACACCTGCAGGTCCTATGTTCTTCTGAACGCCGCCATAGATTACCCCATACTTTGTTACATCTACAGGCTCTGAAAGGAAACATGAAGAAACATCTGCAACAAGTGTATGTCCCTTTGTGTTAGGCAGTGTCTTAAACTTAGTGCCATAGATTGTGTTATTCTCACAGATATATACATAATCTGCATCTTCCGGAATATCAAGATCTGAGCAGTCCGGAATATATGAGAAAGTCTTATCCTCTGAAGAAGCAACCTTGACTGCCTCACCATACATCTGGGCTTCCTGATATGCCTTCTTAGCCCACTGTCCTGTTACAATATAAGCTGCCTTCTTATTCTTCATAAGGTTCATAGGAATCATAGCAAACTGCTGTGATGCACCGCCCTGAAGGAACAATACCTTGTAATTGTCAGGTATATTCATCAGTTCACGAAGATCAGCCTCTGCCTCTTTGATAATGTTGTCATAAGCCTTGGAACGATGGCTCATCTCCATTACAGACATACCTGTTCCTCTGTAATCAAGCATCTCATCTGCTGCTTCCTGCAGCACCTCTACAGGCAATACTGCCGGACCTGCACTAAAGTTATAAACTCTACCCACTTTTTCATCCTCCTGAAATTCATAAAAAATATAATGCCATTTTATGGCAATGATACACAATTGTCAAATAATCTTTACATAACATAAAAAAATTAAGTCATTTTATTGATTATTTTTTTTATCAAGGTCTTCCCTGTCAAAAGCTTCTGATATAGGTGCTCCCGGTGATACCATAGGGAATACTTTGTCATCCCTGTTAAGCTGGCACTCAATAAGAACAGGGATATTAAGGCTTATTGCTTCCTCAAATACAGGAACAATCTCCTCAGGCTTCGTGATTGTATATGCCTTAATTCCCATAGCTTCAGCAATCTTTACATAATCCACTGAATCATCAAGAACCGTAGCCGAATATCTCTTACCATAGAAAAGATCCTGCCACTGACGCACCATACCAAGGACATGGTTATCAAATATAACTTCGATAACCGGTATATTATATCTTGCTGCTGTCGCAAGCTCGTTCATGTTCATTCTGAAGCATCCATCACCTGCAATATTAATAACGACCTTATCACGGCATCCCACCTTGGCACCGATAGCCGCTCCAAGTCCGTATCCCATGGTTCCGAGTCCGCCCGATGTAAGAAGCGTACGCGGCTTCTTGTACTTATAATGCTGTGCAGCCCACATCTGATGCTGTCCTACATCTGTTGATATGATTGCATCTCCGCCTGTTACCTCGAATATCTTCTCCATTATAAGTGGTCCGTTAAGGCGGTCTGTATTATACTTCATAGGATAATCCGCTTTGAGTTCTTCAACATGCTGAATCCATTCTGAATGATTGCACTGGTCAAGAAGAGCATTTATTCTCTTAAGTATCTCAAGCGCATCTCCTATAACACTGGCATCTGTCCTGATATTCTTATTAATCTCGGCAGCATCAACATCAAACTGAAGAATCTTTGCATTGTTCGCAAATTTTCTGGTATTACCTGTAACACGATCTGAGAATCTTGCACCAACAACTATAAGCAGATCACATTCCGTAACGCTGTAGTTAGCTGCCTTAGTTCCGTGCATTCCAAGCATTCCTGCATATCTTGGATCTGTTCCGTCGAATGCACCCTTGCCCATAAGTGAATCTACAACAGGTGCATCTACCTTGTTAACAAATCTTCTAAGCTCATCCGATGCATCAGAAGCAATTGCACCGCCTCCTGCAAACACAACAGGTTTCTTTGCTTCCTTAATCATATTAACAGCTTTAACTATATCTTCTTCTTTGATTGTGTCAGTAACACGTTCAATTGTCTTAGGTGTTGTCTTCACATAATCGCACTCATTGGCAGTTACATCCTTTGTGATATCAACGAGTACCGGTCCCGGTCTTCCTTCTTTGGCAATTGTAAATGCTCTTCTTATTGTATCTGCAAGCTTATTAACATCCTTTACAATAAAGCTGTGCTTTGTGATAGGCATTGTAATTCCGGCGATATCAACCTCCTGGAAGCTGTCCTTGCCAAGAAGCGGTACTGTTACATTACATGTGATTGCAACTATCGGAATTGAATCCATTGCCGCAGTTGCTATACCTGTAACAAGGTTAGTTGCCCCCGGACCTGATGTTGCAAAACATACACCGACTTTGCCTGTTGCTCTTGCATAGCCATCCGCAGCATGTGAAGCGCCCTGCTCATGTGATGTAAGGATATGTGTTATCTCATCAGAATGCTTATAAAGGGCATCATACACATTCAGAATAGCTCCTCCCGGATAACCGAATACAGTGTCTACGCCCTGCTCTTTAAGACACTCTATTATAATCTCTGAACCATTTAACTTCATTATCTTGCCTCCTTTGGAACCTCAAGGATTGCTCCTCTGTTACCTGATGTAACCATAGATGCATAACGTGCGAGGTATCCCGTTGTAACCTTTGGCTGTCTTGGCTGCCACTTAGCACGGCGTGCTGCCATCTCCTCATCTGAAACCTTTATGTCAAGCTTCATCTCAGGAATATTAATTGAGATGATGTCACCTTCCTCTACGAGCGCAATAGGACCGCCAACAGCAGCTTCAGGTGAAACATGACCTATTGAAGCTCCTCTTGAAGCACCGCTGAATCGTCCGTCAGTAATAAGTGCAACTGTTGAACCGAGACCCATTCCCGCAATTGCTGATGTCGGATTAAGCATCTCTCTCATACCAGGACCGCCCTTAGGGCCTTCATATCTGATTACCACAACATCACCGTCTACAATCCTGCCGCCCTTAATAGCAGCAATTGCATCTTCTTCACAGTCAAATACTCTTGCAGGACCTTCATGGACCATCATCTCTTCTGCAACGGCTGAGCGCTTTACAACACCACCGTCCGGTGCAAGGTTACCCTTAAGAACTGCAAGTCCGCCTGTCTTGCTGTAAGGATTGTCAATCGGTCTGATAACCTCAGGATTCTTATTGACACACCCCTTGACATTCTCACCAATCGTCTTACCTGTAACTGTCATGCAGTCAGGATTAAGAAGTCCCGCTTCAAGAAGCTCGTTCATAACCGCATACACACCACCTGCTTCATTAAGATCTTCCATATATGTATGGCCTGCAGGTGCAAGATGGCACAGGTTAGGTGTCTTCTCACTTATCGGGTTAGCAAATGCTATATCAAAATCAAATCCAACTTCATGAGCAATCGCAGGGAGGTGAAGCATGCTGTTTGTAGAACATCCAAGTGCCATATCTACAGTAAGTGCGTTGAGGATTGCTTCCTTAGTCATGATATCTCTCGGTCTTATATTCCTGCGGTAAAGTTCCATTACCTGCATGCCTGCATGCTTGGCAAGCTTGATTCTCTCAGAATATACGGCAGGAATTGTACCATTACCCTTAAGTCCCATTCCGAGAGCCTCTGTAAGGCAGTTCATACTGTTGGCAGTATACATGCCTGAACATGAACCGCATGTAGGACATGTCTTTTCCTCATATTCTTTAAGATCATCTTCATTAATCTTACCGGCAGTATATGCGCCTACAGCCTCAAACATACTTGAAAGGCTGGTCTTACATCCCTTAACATGGCCTGCAAGCATCGGTCCTCCACTTACAAATACAGTAGGAACATTAACTCTTGCAGCTGCCATAAGCAGACCCGGCACATTCTTATCACAGTTAGGAACCATTACAAGCGCATCAAACTGATGTGCTGTTGCCATACACTCTGTTGAATCTGCAATCAGATCTCTTGTAACAAGTGAATACTTCATTCCCACATGTCCCATTGCAATACCGTCGCACACTGCGATTGCAGGGAATACTACAGGAGTTCCTCCTGCCATTGCAACTCCAAGCTTGACAGCTTCAACAATTTTATCAATGTTCATATGTCCCGGTACTATCTCATTATATGAACTTACAATTCCGACAAGCGGCTTCTTCATCTCTTCTTCTGTCATGCCGAGTGCATTGAACAAAGATCTGTGCGGAGCCTGCTGGGTTCCTACTCTTACTGAATCACTTTTCATTACTACCATTCCTCCATATAAACTGATTATTATAACTAACTATTATATATGATATCAGATGTTGTCCGCAATCAGATCGCCCATCTGTGAAGTAGACACCTGTGTCATGCCTTCGTCCATAATGTCTATTGTGCGGTATCCGTCCTTAAGCACCTTTTTAACTGCCGCCTCGACCGCATCTGCTTCCTTATCAAGATCAAATGAATATCTGAGCATCATTGCTGCTGAAAGGATTGTTGCAATAGGGTTAGCTATATTCTTACCTGCAATATCAGGAGCCGATCCATGGCTAGGCTCATACAGTCCGAGTTTACTGCTTCCGAGGCTTGCTGATGAAAGCATTCCGATTGAACCTGTTATCATACTTGCTTCATCAGAAAGGATATCACCAAACATGTTCTCTGTAAGAATCACATCAAACTGTCCCGGATTCATGACAAGCTGCATTGCGCAGTTATCAACAAGCATATTAGATACCTCAACCTCCGGATAATCCTTCGCGACCTCTGCCACTACCTTGCGCCACATTCTTGATGAATCGAGAACATTGGCCTTATCAACACTGATTACCTTCTTATTCCTCTTCATTGCTATATCGAATGCCTTAACTGCAATTCTTCTGATCTCTTCCTCGTTATATGTAAGGGTATCCGTAGCAGTCATCACGCCATCAACTTCCTCGGTATGTCTCTCTCCGAAGTAAAGACCGCCTGTGAGTTCTCTCATAATGACCATATCAAATCCGTCACCGATTATATCTTCCTTAAGAGGGCATGCACCCTTAAGCTCATTGAACAGATATGCAGGACGTATATTGGCAAAAAGTCCGAGTTCCTTACGAATCTTAAGAAGTCCCGCTTCAGGTCTGAGATTAGGCGCCACATCGTACCATCTTGAATTGCCTACATTACCGCCAACAGCTCCAAGAAGAACCGAATCACTTGACTTGGCAACGGCAAGAGCCTCATCTGAAAGTGGCACGCCGTATGCATCAATGGAACATCCTCCCATTAATATCTCTGTATAATTAAATTCATGTCCGTATCTGCTTCCCACACAGTCAAGGACCTTTCTTGCCTCAGCAACTATCTCAGGTCCGATTCCGTCTCCGGGAATCAATGCAATGCTAAATCCCATAGTGCATACTCTCCTTTGGTTTTATTTATAACTAAAATATGACAAAATTATGCCTATTATTAAATAATATCGCATAGGGGCTTCATTTTCAATATATTTTTTCATTGTAATAGGTTAATTATGGAGTTAAAATAGAAAAAAATAAAGTATTTACATCCGCAGACCCTTGGCAGCCTGCAGAATGGAGATTAGTATGGAAAAAAGACTTAAAGATTACACAGCATATCTCGAAGCACTGATTGCTTCTGATGATACCTCCGCAATGAGCATCATTTACAGTGACATTACGGTGCAGATAGGCTTCTTTCAGCATGAGCGCATAATCCACCTGATAGTAACAGTTACATTTGCGATACTTGCACTTATGTCTCTGTGGTTCTTCACTATGACACAGATGACTGCTGTACTGATTCTGTTTGTATTATTCATGGTGCTTCTGGTACCGTACATAAGACATTATTACATACTTGAGAATGGCACGCAGCACCTGTATATGTTATATGACAGCATCACACAAAAGCTTCGCAGTTAATACAAGAGGCACTCATACCGATATATGCGGTCTGTAAGACCGGCCAGGCATCAGTATTGAGAGTGCCTCTTTTATTAATTATCTTTATTTATGTTACTACATTGCAATAATTAATTGCACGTGAATTGAATTATACGTTAATTGTAGCAGTCATACCAAGTGCATCGGCGTTGGAATCAAGCACAGGCTGTACAACCTCGGCAAGATACTCATCAACCTGCTCTTTTGCGCGTCCTGTATACTTTGAAGGATCAAGCTTTGCCTGAAGTTCTTCAAGTGTAACACCGAACATCGGATCCGCTGCAATAAGTTCAAGAAGGTTATTATCAAGACCCTCCTGCTTAACTCTTGCTCCGGCCTTCATTGAAAGCTCTCTGATTCTCTCATGGAGTTCCTGACGGTCTCCGCCGGCTTTAACCGCATCCATCATGATATTCTCGGTAGCCATGAATGGAAGCTCAGCCATAAGATGCTTAGTAATTACCTTGTCATATACAACAAGTCCGTCTACTACATTCATATAAAGGTCAAGGATTCCGTCTACAGCAAGGAATGCTTCCGGAACAGAGATTCTCTTATTAGCCGAATCATCGAGTGTTCTCTCAAACCACTGTGTTGCTGACGTGATTGCAGGATTCATTACATCTGCCATTACATAATTGGCAAGTGATGCGATTCTCTCACTCCTCATAGGATTCCTCTTATAAGCCATTGCAGATGAACCAATCTGTGACTTTTCAAATGGCTCCTCAATCTCCTTCAGGTGCTGAAGAAGTCTGATATCATTAGAGAACTTATGCGCACTTGCGGCAACGCCTGCGAGAACATTAAGCACTCTTGTATCTACTTTTCTGGAATATGTCTGACCAGATACAGGGAAACACTCCCTGAAACCCATCTTCTCAGCTATAAGGCTGTCCAGCTTGCGGATCTTGGCATGGTCACCCTCAAACAGTTCAAGGAAACTTGCCTGTGTACCTGTTGTACCCTTTGATCCGAGAAGCTTCATTGTCGAGATAACATGATCCAGATCTTCAAGATCAAGCATAAGCTCATTAATCCAGAGTGTTGCTCTCTTACCTACTGTTGTAGGCTGTGCCGGCTGAAAATGTGTAAATGCAAGCGTTGGAAGTGCTCTGTACTTTCCTGCGAACTTTGAAAGCTCAGCAATAACATTGATAAGCTTCTTCCTTACAAGCTGAAGTCCTTCAGTCATAATAATTATGTCTGTGTTATCACCAACATAACATGAAGTTGCGCCAAGGTGGATAATTCCCTTAGCCTTAGGACACTGGAGTCCATAAGCATATACATGTGACATAACGTCATGACGTACTTCTGCCTCGCGCTTCTTAGCGTCCTCATAGTTGATATCATCCTGATGAGCCTTAAGTTCAGCTATCTGCTCGTCTGTTATGTTAAGTCCAAGCTCCTTCTCTGATTCAGCAAGTGCTATCCAGAGTCTTCTCCATGTTCTGAACTTCTTGTCAGGTGAGAAAATGTACTGCATCTCTTTACTTGCATAACGCTCAGCAAGTGGTGTCTGGTATCTGTCGTTCATATTATGATTAATCCTTTCTTAATACATTTGTCAAACAGAAAAATTATAAAACATTTGCATCACAAAATCAATATGCTATTATATTCTTATAGCTTTTCCTATAGCTTATATTACTTATACTTTTGAGAGGAACACAACATGACATCATCACATAATTCCCCATGCAATCGTGCACACTCCCCTGCACAAAACCGAGGCAGAAAGCAGGCAAAGCCGGCTGAAGCATGTCCGCATGCAGCACGCTGCGGAGGCTGCGCCTATCAGGGAATTGCATATAAAGAGCAGCTTGATAAAAAGCAGGAATACGAGCAGAAACTTCTCTCCTCATACGGCAGTGTATCACGTATAATCGGCATGGACAAGCCATATCATTACCGTAACAAGGTTCATGCGGCATTCGGCCGTGACAGATACAACAATATAATATGCGGAAGTTATGAGGAATCAAGCCACAGGATTGTAGACAATACTGCCTGCCTTATTGAAGATACACGTGCCAAAGCAATAATAGAAGTAATACGCCGGCTGGCAGGCGATTTTGGCCTTAAGATATATGATGAACGTAACGGTACGGGACTTCTGCGTCATGTTCTCATAAGAACAGGGCACAAAAGCGGTCAGATTCTTGTTATTCTTGTAATGGCATCGACATTTTTCCCATCCAAGAAGAATTTTATACGTGAACTCATCAGGGAATGTCCTGAGATAACATCTGTTGTCATAAATATTAATAACAGGCGTACGAGCATGATTCTCGGCGACAGACAGTATACGGAATACGGAAGCGGGTATATAGAAGATACGCTCTGCGGAATAACCTACCGCATATCGCCTAAGTCATTTTATCAGGTAAATGCCGTACAGACCGAGCTTCTCTATACAAAAGCCATTGAGTTTGCGCGTCTTACAGGCAGCGAGACCGTCATTGATGCTTACAGTGGAATCGGAACTATAGGCATGACCGTTGCCGGACACGTCCGGAAGGTTATCAGCGTTGAGACCAATACCGATGCAGTAAAAGATGCACGCCGTAATGCCAAAGCCAATAATATCAGCAATATCGATATCTACGCCGATGACGCCGGGCGCTTTATGAGACGGATGGCAGATAATAACGAGACCTGCGATGTTATATTTATGGATCCGCCACGTGCCGGAAGCGATAAGGTATTTCTTAACTCTATACTGAAGCTTATGCCTTCAAAAGTCATCTACATCTCATGCTGTCCAGAAACACTTGCACGGGACCTTGCAGTGCTTGCGCGCCGTGCATACCGTGTAACGGCTATCCAGCCTGTTGATATGTTTCCATGGACATCGGGAATTGAGACAATTGTATGCCTTGAGCGCCGCTAAACTAATATCTAAGTTAACATCTGATATGCCAATTCTCAGCAGATACGCCAACAAAAATGTCACACACGCAATGAATCTCTACTAAGTCATCGCATGTGTGACATTCTGTCATACACGTCCGGCTGCTGTATCCGGCCGTCAGATCTCATCAAATATATAATTAAGTACGGGTGCCATTCCGACGAACTCTGCACCATATGAATAGCTTCCGTCCTCCTTACGGATACTTCTTATAATCTTAATAACACAGTATAATGTATCATCCTTATTACCAAGATGTAGTGCCGCATTAAAATAATATCCAACCGGGAGTACACTATCTGATACAAAGCCTATCCCACCCTTTGATACGTTGTTCACAGAAATAGGCGAATTCATATCAGAAATTCTGACATTATCCTGCTTAAACAATGTAGATACTCTAAGGCTGAGGCTTACAGGAAACCTCTTAGTCTTTCTCTTCTCTGTCATACAACAGTCCCCCCTAAATAATTCTAAGATATATGATACTCTCTTTTACCTTTTTATTCAATGAGTACTTTTACCTATATATAACTACCGTATCATTCTCGTGAATAACTGTATGCCCACTCGGTATTATGCTCTGATCCTGCCTCTTTATCATTGCAATAAGCACATTTTCCGGCAGATTAAGTTCGCTTATGCTCTTATTATTCCATTCATGTCTGCGGTCAATATGTATCTCTTCAAGCCGTATGTCATTCCCCCCATGATATGCCGGAACACTCAGTATCACACTGTCATCAGCTAATATTCTGGTGCTCCCTTTGGGAATAACCGTATCTGTTCCCCGCTTAATCATAAGTGCAAGTGACCCTGTTGGCATTGTTACATCACTTATAAGCCTGTTCTCCCAGTTATGCCCCTTTGGAATATACATTCTCATCAGAGTCATAGCTTCCTCTTCCTGATAATCATTGAATGTCTTGAGAACATCAGCATCCTCATCAATCATATTGAATTTCTTTGATACAAGCGGAAGCAGCGTTCCCTGTATTGCAACCGACAGCAGTGCTACCATAAAAACTATATGAAATATATCATGTCCAAGAAGCATGCCTGATGACATAACATCTATTGCAAACACTATTGATGAAGCTCCGCGTAATCCTGCCCATGACACCAGCCCAATCTGTCCAAACGATGCACCAAAAGGAGCCAGAAGTGCCATAATAGTCACAGGTCTTGCAATAAATGTAAGGAACAATGCTATGAATACAGATGTCAGAATAATCTCAGGCATCATATGCGGCGTTGCGAGAAGACCAAGCAGAAAGAATATTGTAATCTGTGCAAGATTCGTAAGTCCGTCAAAAAAATGAACCAGATTATTCTTGTTGGCAATTCTTGAATTGCCGAGTATTATACCGGTAAGATACACACTGAGATAGCCATTGCCATTAAACATGCTTGGCAGTGCATATGATACAAGTACAACTGCAATAACGAATATCGTATCCATTCCCTCTGTAAGAATGTCTGTCTTACGCATAATAAACTGCGCTGCAAGAGCAACGATAACACCCACCGCAACTCCAATTACAATCTGGCAAAGCACAAGTCCCGCAACAGAGCTCTCCATTCCATTCATCATGCTTATTCCAATAACTGTGAGCATATATGATATAGGGTCATTACTACCGCTTTCAATCTCAAGCATCGATGCCGTTCCATCCTTTAATGAAAGCTTCTTTGACCTGAGTATTGAAAATACTGATGCAGCATCAGTCGAACTCAGTACCGCACCGACAATAAATCCTTCCACCTTTCCGAAGCCAAGCGCATATACGCAGAACACAGCCGTAAGAAGTGCTGTAAGGACAACTCCCACAGTAGAGAGAATGACTGATTTTACTGCAACCGGCTTTGCTGCCGACCATTTTGTTCCAAATCCGCCATAAAACATTATAAACGCAAGAGCTATCGAACAGACCCTGCCCGTAAGCTCATAATTATCAAATTCAAAACCAAAAAAGCCATCCACGCCAAAAGCTATACCAAGCAGCATGAACAGCAAAAGAACCGGCATACCAAACTTATTAGAAAAGCGGTTTGCCACTATACATAATAAAATTATTAAAGCTATTATAAGTAAAATCGACTGCAATAATTATCCTCCCATTCCTGTATGATTCCGCCTATCTGATTATCGCTGTAAGCCAGTTGCTAATCATGTTAAGGCTTATACTGTAACCAATAATCACCGGCAGTTTGCCAAGTAATATTATCGTTATGAATTTCTTATATGACATCTCCGTAAGTCCTGCCAGAAAGCAAAGCAGATCATCCGGAGCAAACGGAAGAAATATACATATTGCAAAAAATATCTCGAACTTCTTTCCCTGGGAAAGTCTTTCTTCATACCTGTCATACTTTTTCTTATCGACGAATCTGAGCACAAGATGCCTGCCGTACCTTTTGGCAAGTGCAAATGCAGCGATTGAACCAAGACATATTCCTATATAATTAAGAATAAGTCCTTCAACAGGTCCGAACATCACAACGCCTGCCGTTGTTGTTACTCCGCCGGGTATGAATGGTATCACAACTATCTGCATTATCTGGTAGATAATAAAGACAAACGGAGACCAGATTCCGACCCTGCCGATATAAGCCTCCATCTTATCAAGAGATGTAAAAACTCCTGCACGCCAGGCACGGAATACGATAAGAATAAGCAGGGCTACCAGAACCCATCCTACAACTCTTAGAATTTTACTTACCCATATGCGCTCACGGTCTCTGTTTTTCATAGCTGATTCCTCTATTACTGATTCTGCTTCTCAACCTGTGTGATAGCTGACTTCTGCATAGGAATTCTGCAGTTCTTATTATTACCAAACTCAACAATTACTGTATCATCTGTAATATCAATGATTGAGCCATAGAAGCCGCTTGTTGTAAGGACATAATCGCCAATCTCAAGAGATGCGATAAGCTCGTCCATCTTCTTCTGCTGCTTCTTCTGTGGACGAATTGCCATAAAATACATCAAAGCACCCAGGAATACAACATATACAAGAATCATACCAACTGTACTTCCTGCACCTGCATTAAGTGTAATCATAATTGTTACCTCTTTCCGTCATCTGACTTTTAATTGAATATTTTCTTCAAGAAATATAACAAAAAACCAATAAATGTGCAAGGCTTTAGCCCTATTTTATTGTTTTTTTAGTTACCGTTTAAATTATCGTAAGTTTTGAGAAGTTCAATTCTCTCTTTCTTAAATTCCGAATATCTTCCCTCATCTATCGCACCACGGATATCCTCCATAAGGTGATTGTAAAAATAAAGATTATGAAGAACGCACAGACGCATTCCAAGCATCTCCTTAGCCTTAAGCAGATGTCTTATATATGACCTGCTGTAATTGCGGCATGCCGGGCACCGGCATCCTTCCTCTATCGGCTCAGCGTCACACTCATACTTTGCATTGAAAAGATTAATCTTTCCAAACTTTGTATACACATGTCCGTGTCTTCCGTTACGTGACGGATATACACAGTCAAAGAAATCAACACCTCTCTCAACAGCTTCAAGGATATTGGCCGGTGTACCGACACCCATAAGATATGTCGGCTTATTCTGTGGAAGATATGGCACTACGTGTTCAATTATATCATACATCTCCTCATGCGTCTCACCTACAGCAAGTCCTCCGATTGCATATCCTGCAAGGTCAAGATCTGCTATTCTCCTGGCATGCTCTATTCTTATATCCGCATATGTTGCCCCCTGGTTAATTCCGAAGAGAATCTGCTCTTTGTTAATGGTATCAGGAAGTGAATTAAGCCTGTCCATCTCCTTGACACAGCGTTTGAGCCATCTTGTTGTCCTGTCAACAGAATCCTGCATATACTGCCTTGACGACTTGCTCGGTGCACACTCATCAAAAGCCATGGCAATAGTCGAACCAAGATTGGACTGTATCTGCATGCTTTCTTCCGGACCCATGAATATCTTCCGTCCGTCAATATGGGAGTTGAATGTAACTCCCTCTTCCTTTATCTTACGGAGACCTGCAAGTGAAAACACCTGAAATCCGCCGGAATCTGTAAGTATAGGCTTGTCCCAGTTCATAAACTTATGAAGCCCGCCCATTTTCTTAACTATCTCATCACCCGGACGCACATGAAGATGATAAGTATTGGACAGCTCTACCTGCGTTCCTATCTCCTGCAAATCCGTTGTTGCAACAGCACCTTTTATGGCCGCCGCCGTTCCGACATTCATAAAAACCGGTGTCTGTATCACGCCATGGACAGTATGGAACTCGCCACGCTTTGCCGCACCATCTGTCTTAAGTAATCTGTACTCACTCATTATTAAACCTTTCTTCTTCGTAGAATTTCTGTATTCTGTCCATCCTTGCTGACATATTTGTAAATATCAGGTCAACAAGCGTCAGTGCTGCCATCGCCTCAACCACAACAACAGCCCTTGGGACTATCATTGGATCATGACGTCCTTTTATGGATACATCTATATTCTCTCCCGATTTGTTGACCGTATGCTGTATCGCAGCTATTGAAGGTGTCGGCTTAACTGCTGCCCGGAACACAATATCTGTCCCGTCACTCATTCCTCCAAGCGTTCCTCCCGCATGATTGGTTGTCTTAATGATTCTGCCGTTTTTGAACGCGAATCCGTCATTATTAGTACTTCCAAATGCAGCTGCCGCACCAAATCCGTCTCCAATCTCGAATCCTTTGACAGCCCCTATCGACATCACAGCCTTGGAAAGACTGGCATCAAGTTTGTCAAATACCGTCTCACCTATTCCCGGCATAACTCCGCTTATGACACATTCAATCACTCCACCTACGGAGTCGTGTTCTTCCATCTTCTTTTCCGCAAACACAGCAACCTCCTGTGCCGCTTTACTGTCAGGCATATAGAACGGATTGCCTGCCGCATCATCCATGCTGAATCTGTCATAATCAATTGTAACAGGTCCTATGGATTTGGAATATGCATTGATTCTGATTCCAAGCTGTGAAAGAATCCTGATTGCAACCGCACCTGCTGCAACTCTTCCTATTGTCTCTCTTCCGGATGAGCGTCCTCCGCCTCTGTAATCACGGAACCCATACTTCATGTCGAATGTATAATCTGCATGCCCGGGTCTGTAATATGAAGCTATCTCTGAATAATCTGCCGAACGCTGTGTCTTGTTAAATACAACCATTGATATAGGAGTACCTGTTGTCTTCCCTTCAAACACTCCCGAGAGAATCTCAACAGCATCATCTTCCTTTCTCGGTGTTGTGTACTTAGACTGCCCCGGTTTTCTTCTGTTAAGGAACTTCTGTATATCTGCTTCGCAAAGTTCAAGTCCGGCAGGGCATCCGTCAACTACAACTCCTACTCCTTTTCCGTGTGACTCTCCCCACGTAGTAATTCTGAATATATTGCCATATGTTGATCCGGCCATGTGCAATCCTTTCTGTTTCAATATCCGTAAAATGTGAATTCAGGATATATTTATACATTTTTTTCCATTCTGATGTGTGGACAGCCCTCGTCATCATAAGTCTGTCCGTGTGCATTGTAGCCGCAGCTCTCATAGAACTTCTGTGCCCGGCACTGTGCGGACACCTCCATTATACGTGCTCCGTTAGCCTTTGCAATATCTTCAAGTTCCTGCATAAGCCTGCTGCCAAGATGCATCTTGCGGTATTCCATCAACACTGCAACTCTTCCTATGCGGTAACGTCCCTCTTTGCGGTTCATGCAGATTAACCTTGCTGTTGCAGCAGGACTGTTATTGCAATACAGGACGAGGTGCCATGCGGCCTTAACCAAAGTATCTGTCTCATCGAATTCATTAACAAATCCCTGCTCTTCGCAAAAAACCTTGTTGCGTATAAATCTTCCGTCATCGCCTAGTATATCATATACTCTTGATACTATTTCCACTGTGTTTTCCTCTTTGTATTTTATTAAAACTTACTGAAGATGCCAGATATCTTTATTATACTCTGATATTGTTCTGTCAGATGAAAAATATCCGGCCTTGCTGATATTAATAAGCATCTTCGATGCCCACTCAGTTCTGTTCTCATAATCCCTGAACACTTCCTCTTTCTTGAAAATATAATCATTCAGGTCAAGAAGCGTCATGAACCAGTCTTTCTGTATAAGCTCTGCATGGAGTCTTAACAGACTGTATTTGCTGCCTATCCTTAACATCTGCGGACTTATGATAAAATCAACAAGATATCTGATTACTTCATCATTAATGTATATGTCACATGAATTATAATCGTTCTTCTCATAATGTGCAATTACCTGTTCGCTGCTCTCACCAAATACATATATATTATCTTCACCTACAAGCTGTGCTATCTCTACGTTGGCTCCATCCATGGTTCCGAGCGTTACGGCACCGTTAAGCATAAACTTCATATTACCTGTGCCTGATGCCTCCTTTGATGCAAGCGATATCTGCTCCGAGACATCGCACGCCGGAATAATATATTCAGCCTTTGTAACATTATAATTCTCTATCATTACAACCTTAAGGTACGGACTCACATCAGGGTCGTTATTAATAAGCTGCTGAAGGCAGAGTATAAGATGTATTATATCCTTCGCTATCGTATACGCAGGTGCCGCCTTTGCGCCAAATATAACAGTTACCGGAGTTGACGGAATATTGCCTCTTTTAATATCAAGATATTTGAATATTACATAAAGTGCATTCATCTGCTGTCTCTTATATTCGTGCAGACGCTTTACCTGAATATCAAAGATTGAATTCTCATCAATATCTATTCCCTGCGTATCAAGAATGTATTTTTTAAGGCGCCGCTTATTAGCCATCTTAACCTCAAGCAGGCGGTTAAGCACCTTCTCATCACCGGCATACCCTGCAAGCTTTTCAAGCTGCATTGCATCCTGTCTGAAGCCGTCTCCTATAAGCTGTGTAATCATATCTGTAAGCGGCTCATTACAGTGTATCAGCCATCTTCTGAATGTAATTCCGTTGGTCTTGTTATTGAACTTATCAGGATATATCTTATAAAAATTATTCAGTTCTTTATTCTTAAGAATCTCGGTATGCAGATACGCAACTCCGTTAACACTGAATCCATAGTGAATATCCATATGTGCCATATGAACACGCTCATCTGAATCTATTATATAAACGCTCTCATCTGTGAAGCGTTCCCGCACTCTTCTGTCAAGCTCTCTTATAATAGGCACAAGCTGCGGAACAGCCTTCTCAAGATATGCGGCCGGCCATGTCTCCAATGCTTCTGCAAGAATTGTGTGATTGGTATATGCGCATGTATGTGGCACAATACCCACAGCCTCATCAAAGCTTATACCGCGCTGCGTGAGTATTCTTATAAGTTCCGGAATAATCATCGACGGATGTGTATCATTAATCTGTATAACCGCATATTCCGGAAGATCATGCAGATTGCATCCCCGTGCCGTACACTCATCAAGAATCAGCTGTGCCGCATTGCTTACCATAAAATACTGCTGATATATTCTGAGCAGCCTGCCTGCTTCATCACTGTCATCAGGATAAAGGAACAGCGTCAGATTGCGCTTAATATCGTTCTTGTCAAAATCAATACTTTCGTTGCGTACTATTGCCTCTGATACAGACTCAAGATCAAACAGATGAAGCGTATTGGTTCTGTTGTTATATCCGGTAACATCTATATCATAAAGCCTTGAGCGCACAGTTATGCCGCCGCCAAACTGCACCTCGTATGAAGTACCCGTCCCGTTAAGCCAGCTCTGTGATTCTATCCATGGATCCGGAAGTTCTTTCTGGAAATTGTTGTTGAATTCCTGCCTGAACAGTCCAAGATGATAATTAAGTCCTATTCCGTCACCATTAAGTCCCAGTGTTGCAATCGAGTCAAGGAAACATGCAGCAAGCCGTCCAAGTCCTCCATTACCAAGTGAAGGTTCCGGCTCTGCATCTTCAATCTCATTAATATCCTTGCCATTAGCTGCAAGCATCTGTTTTATTTCATCATATATTCCGAGATTGATAAGATTATTCGACAGCAGCTTGCCAATAAGAAATTCGGCTGATATATAATACAGTTTTCTCTTGCTGTCCGTATTGCCATTCTTTTTACGTCCCTCTGCAAGACTTCGCACCATCTCCAGGAGAGCATAATATATCTCTTCATTAGAACAATTTCTAAGTTCCCTGCCGTAACGCATCTGACATATCTGTTGTAAATCCATACATCCTCCCATCCGCGCCATCATCTGTGCGCATACTGATCTAATATTATCTGCACTTCATCACTATATTCAGGATGAGCCGCTGCTGCTCCTGCAATATCAGCCCTGGCTTCATCTATCCTGTTCTGGTTATATTTTATTCTGGCACGCAGCTTCTGCCTTCTTGTCGACAATCCATGCCTTACTTCAACCATCTCCTTAGGGTCTATAAGTGCCTTGACCTGTGCAAGCCATATGTGCGGGTCATAGAGGCTCAGTGACTTAAGAATGCCTTCAAGATGTATCTCTGAATCGCTGAGCTGTTCTGTCATCCTTGCAATACGCTGCTGCTCTTTTCTTACATCAAGATATAATTCATACTGTGAGCTCAGTTCATATGAATTCTTTACGCCGTATTTTTCGCATTGATAATCAACTGTTGATGCTATATTTACATATTTTATCTTAACCTTGTTAAGCAGTACTTCCGCCCGGTTAATCTTTTTCTGGGTTATTGCGAACTGCCTTTTCGTATTCTGAAGCATCCACAAAAGGCCTATTGCTATAAACGCCGACAGCGATATTACTATTGTAAAAAGGATACCTGCAATCTCGCCCATCGCAACACTCGCTATAATAAATATACAGAATACAAAAAATAATCCTATGGCAGACATCTTAGCCATCGAAAGAACACTTTTCTGTTTTCTGATAAGGTCTCTGGCATCTGCTCTCAGCGACATCATCTCGCCTTCAAGCATTCGCATATCTTTACGTACTGTCTCACAATAAGCTTCATTGTTCTGAAATTCTATAAGTGCATCCGGCATATGCGGTTCAAGTCTTTCCATTCTGAGAAATGTATGCTGCGATATTCTGTTCTCGCCTGTACGGTATATTCTTCTGTCAACCGTAAGCTCTGCAATCTGTTCGGCGGTCTTTTCTATATCATCCCTGACATCATCAGGTGCCGCATCTATAAGCTGTATATCCGAAAAATATGATGTGACCGTATCATATTCCTCGTCCGCCATATCTATCTCATTAGCTGCATCCTTTATTATATCACACTGGCTCTTTATATATGAATGTATGTCACTATCGTCAAATGATGATATATCGACACGTCCCGGTGCATTCTTCTCAAGCCTTTTGTAATATTCACTGTCAGAATCATCCGTATCTTTGGTGCTGTATCTCTCTATGTATTCATAGTCCTCTTCATCATCTCCGCCGTCAATTCTCCCGTCATCGGAGTCATCGTAATATTCTTCTTCGAGCTCATCATCTAATTCATCCTCAAGCTCGTATTCCTCATCGTCATCATCTATCATATGTCTGAAAAAATCCAGAATTCCCATATAATCTCCATTCCCGGAACACAGTTACAGGTCTGCTGCTCATCCCGTATATCTTACATACTGCTCTTTCCAGCGTTCAATCTGTTCTCCGATACTTTTTTCGTCTTTGTTCTTATAAATATCATCAATATGCCTGTACCCGTCACTGTACATCGCATTGTCCATGAGTGCCTCTATCTCTCTTCTGATAACATATTCCTCATCCGTCTGCTCATCAAGGAATTCAACCCTGTTGGAACTTTCACTGTTGAATGCAAGTCTTCCAGCTGCCATTGCCGCCTTTTTGCAATCCTCATGTCTGCTTAGTGAATATGCTTCATTAAAACAATTCTGTGCCTGCCTGAACAAAAACATCCTTGCATATGCAACCCCCATGTTATAGCATACATCGGAGTAAAATACCACAGAAAGCGACGGATCTTTTTTTCCGTTAATAATCTGCGAATAGCTGCGTATTGCAGCATAATAACACTCATTAAGCATAAGACGGTCAGCTCTTGTCTTGAGTCTCTCATAAACATTCTGTGTATTGAGCGTTGTAAGAATTCCTCTCAGCTTCTCAATCTCATCATCTGTATAGTAATCCACATACCTTAATACAGTAAGCACCATCTCTGCGAGACCGGCTTTTTTCTCTCCAAGATACTCAAGTCTGTCCGCGAGCTTCGGCTCCTTAGTCTCACTGCGGATGAATTCGATGAGCTTCGGGCATATAAAATCTGTACCAATAAGGTATACATTATTATAAATATAGTAACACAATTCCTCAAGCGAATATATTTTTATATCCATACCGCTTATATAGTATGGATTAACTGCCTCTTTTGTCCTGCATAATATAAGACCGCTCATAACACGTCCTCCGCAATCACAAATCTATGCTCCTGACAACACTTTTTCCCGAAGCCTGAACAAAGCATCCAAAGCCTTTATCAGTAACTGTAACCGAGCACCTGTCATCACCTTCAAATTCAAACCTTACATTAATTCTTGTAGTCTTACCGGCGCGATAAGGAAAATCAGAAAAATCCACAATCTCATCATACGGCTTCTGTCCGCCAGCCGGCTGTATATGAAGTGTAATGCTGCTGCAGTCATCAGCTATAAAATCAACACTGCGTCCCGCATGATACCAGTTCGTACCCGCCGATGCAATTCTGAATATCTTCTTTTTACCGCGCTCGATAATGTCCATATCTATCGTAGACGGAAGCCTGTTGCGGCATGCCACGATAACATCCCTTTGAAGAGCATTCGCCTCCGTAAATGCACATATGCACGCCCCCTTTACATACAGGTTCTGCCCGGCAAATACCCTGTGCCTGTTACATATGCATTTTAAAAATGCATTCGGAAGCCTGGTCGTATCAAATCCCCTTCCTGTCAGATATACAGATGACGCCGCCTTTTTCCCGATAAGCTTATCGGCATCCTGCGTAAGAATGTCACTTAACATATCAAGATCAGCTGCTCCTTTGCTCTGTGCGAATTCATCCGTCAGCACGCGGTTCTCATCTTTCATATAATCCGATTCTGCAATTACCTGCTTAGAACCTATGGCTACACGATCCATCCTGTATCCTGTAATTCCGTCATATGAATAGTCAATCAGTATGACTCCGTTTATCCAGAGATCCCTGTGCATTCCAAATGCATAGTATGCAAGACATTCCTCATGGCTTATGATCATCAGCGATGTGTCCGGCACTCCCGCACTGATAAATGCATCCCTGACAGCATCAACTATATGCCTCTCAAAATGCGGAATCGTAACACATACACGCTCAGTCTCATTACATGCACAATATCTGTATGCTGTCTGCATAATCTCCGCCACATGTCCGGCCAGCCTGTCAGGCTGTTCTGTCATCCTGTCTAGCACATCAGGATTAGCAAGAGCCATCTCTCCCGCAAACGGCACTGACTCAGGGACATTCTTAGATTTGTCGTAGAAACTCAGATGTGAATATTCATTACATATATCTATTCCAAGTATTAAGCCATCCATATGCTTCTCCCGTTACCATAAAACTGTTAATATTAATACTTAGGCTTAAAAAGCTCCTTTGTTATATAATCCTCAACGCAGTATTCATGCATTATTCTCTCAACAGAGGCCGTATCATGTGTTTCATCCGCCTTAAGCATATCATTCAGATATTCATACCTGCTATGGGAATATCCTACATCTGCCTGTCTGCATGTAAGCAGCTGTGGCTCGGTATCGGTCTTTTCTCCGTTAAGTTCCTGTGTTATATAGTACTTTATGGAGCCGCCCTGGAATATTGTAAATGTCTTAACAAATATTCCCATAAATGCATCCTGCATTATCTCACTTGTATAATCTGTTCCGTCCTCACTGTCATCGCGGTTATCCTGCTTATAATGTATTGTGACCCTGCTGTCAGGATTGCATCTGTATTCCACAATCGTCTTATCTGCAAGCTTATACGGAAGCAGTACCTTATCGGCAAAATCAAGAAAGAACGGAAACATAATATCTCTTGTACAGAAATATCCCAGAAGTTTCATTATACGTTCCTTCTGCCCGTCATCAGGAAGTTCAAGCTGCGAATAATGCTTAAGCAGTGCAAGCCTTGCAAGATCGTTTACATTATCGTCATACTCAAGCCTGCTTTCAATTATCCTGAATATCTTCTCATCTGCTTCACGGTTCTGCATAAAACAGCCATATGCTTCATATCCTATATATGCCTCTATGACTCTTTCTCTGGCTCCCTGTTCGTAATACTCGGCAAACACTTCCTTAAGTCTCGGAGATGTACTCCGGACAAAAATCATCTGTGCAGTTATGCGTTCCTCTAATTCATAGCACTCCGTGTCGAATCCACGGCACGCATCCCATAAGGAAAGCATCTGTGAACACGTTCCGTTATATGTATTCTGTAGATATGTAAGCATTGGAGCGTCATACTTTTTTTCTTTAAAGGACTGCCAGCATATCTGTGTAAGGAACGGGCTTCCGGCTTCGAGTCCGTATTCAAGCATATGTCTGCACAGCCTGTATAATCTCTTAGGACTTACTTTGCGCGTTCCATAAGCCAGTGCCGTATCATATGCCTGAATGTATAATGCATTAGCAACACACATCTCGATAAAATATGCCGATTGCTGCTCAGTCAGCTTTCTTCCTGCCAACACAGCCGCCTTATCTGCAAATTCGTCCCCCGTATATCTGTCATGATAATACTCAATAAGTGCATCAAGGATTTCTTTTTCAAATGCCTCCGTAACCTTGCTGCTGTCAAGGAGCTTTTCACGAAGTCCCGGAGCATCTATGCCTGTTCTGTGATACTTACGGTTCTGCTCATAATAATACACTGACAGGAATATATCATCAGGGATTAAGGAATATACGCTTTCTACAGAATCAGGTATGTTCATAAGCCGTTCAAGCTCATAATCGACACTTTTACATTTTCTGCTTCCGTCCTCATATTCAAATGCAATACAGCACTTTTCGGTATATATGCTTACGCACGCCACATTATCAATAAAAGGTACAACCACTTCTTCATTAAGTTCCTTATGCAGTACAATGGCATTCTTTACACTGCTGTCACTGCATGTAAGCTTATATGCAAAAAGAAGTCTCGCAACAGGTACTGCTGTCTCCTCATTAATAAGTGCATCGTTCCATATATATTTGTAAAGTATTACAAGATTATTGCTTATCTGTCCAAGCCGCAGCTGCTCAGCTGCAAACTGTTCCATCTGAGGTGCATATGTAAGCTTAATAGGGTCTGTATCCGGCAGATAATTAATTATATTGGCATACAGGAATGCTTTTTGCGTATCATTAAGCTGGTTATTGTAGCTGAAGTACATGAGTACAACTTTTGGCAGCAGCCTGTCATAGCCGGAATCTATACTGTCCATATAGGACTCATACAATCTTGTTATTCTCAGCTCGCGCAATATACATGTCTCATATATACCAAAATATCTGGTTCCCCGCATCTGGTTACGGATAAGATGTTCACACAGGACTGTAAGAATATCATCGCTTCCATACCTGTCATACAGTCCCTGGAGTATTCTTAAGTATGTCTTTGAAACACTTCGCTCAGACTGACCTATATCACATATGTGCTTTGCTGTCTTTTCTGTTATAATGTTATATTTGCATCCAAAATTAATTACCTGACGTTCAAATTCATCAAAAATTCTTAAGAATACCGGCTGGCTGTTTATTATAGTACATGCCTCAAGATACATTATCGGGCTGTGACACCCCGCATGATACAACTCCTTGATTCTTGCAAGCTTTATGCTCTGATTACGCTCATAATCCTTGTCAAGATAGAACAGCATCCACAGAATACGCCAGTCTGCTGAATTATAGTCATATTTTTTCTTAAGGATATCATGCACCTCGGATGTATAAGACTCATTCCTCCTGTGCACTGAATTGACATACAGGAAATAACAGTATTCTATTGAAGAAGTGTCCGCAAGGACATCTTCTCTCACTGCTTCGAGCAGCCACTCTGCATCTTCATCCCGCTCCTCTACACAGTATATCTGCGCCTGCATCAGCTTGTACAACGGATCGTGTGCAAATTGCGACATTGCTCTTTCAAGGAGCTTTGTTGACTGTTCTGCCCATTCTCTTACATCTATCCTGTGCGTTCTGAAATCTATATAGAGCTGTGTTATTCCAACTGCTGTCTCAAGCTTTATTATGTGATCCTGTGACCTTGTGCTCTGTTGTGCAGCCTGATTAACGCCATCAGTTTCCGCTTCGTTATTCCTTATAACTTCTATTCTTCTGACTACTGCATTCTCTCCCGTTCCTACGGTTATCTTTGCATAATTACGTCCTGCATGAAGCCGGTCTTTTCTAATTATATATCCTAATTCAAACGTGTTACCTGCAAAATCTTCTGATGTTACATTCTGGTGATCTGCAGTCACAAAAGGCGCATCACATATAACAGGCGCATCAACATATCCCCATGTATTCTTATGGAGGATTATAGTATCCTTATAATCAGCATCTATCTGACCGTAATGTATTACATCATCACTGCATTCAGCGCCATTCTCATCAACTGCCTTAAGCCTCACAGGATGCTTCTTGCGTATTGCAATAAGGAATTCCTCTATACTCATCCTCACATTGCTGCCCTTGTGAAGTGCCCTGTATATTGCAGCAGTTGCCATATCATCTTTGATAAATATTTTTTCAAAATCCGGTCTTGCAAATACATGACATGCTTCATCCGGTGATGCCTGCACAAGATTAGCAAAATGGAACAGATCATGAATAGGTCCTATGGAAGAGTCTATTGTCACACTTGTAATCCTGAATGTAAATGATGCGGAGCACTCTCCCGCATTGCTTACGATATCAAAGTGTCCTTCCAGCAGTTCTCCGGCCTCAAGTCCCGACGCATTGACCGTATAGTGCAGCACTGAATCCACGCCAAAGAAGCTGTCCTTTTCAAGGACAACTCTCGGATTATCGGAATACACAATACCCTTTACATAATCGTGGCTTCCGGCTATCTTCAATTCCCTGTTCTGTATGCTTCCAACACATACCTGTGCCTCAAGGTCATCCGATACAATTGTAACCTCCGGGCTATCATACATGAACTCTCCTCTGGCATATCTGTTCAGTGTGTCTTTCACGATCTGCGCTTTCTCCTTTTTATGGTTGATGTTCTTATAAGACTTCCGGTAAGTATTGTTACCGATCTTGGCGGTGTAATAATCTGTCTTCCCTCAAGCTTAGCTGTGTTATCAGAATCAGTACTGAGGATTATCTTCCATTCATTCGGCTCCGGAAGATCCGGAAGTGCCAGATGATGCGGTTCCCAATGCAGATTATATGCAACATATATAACTTCATCAGCCGGTTCATTCTTTACATATCTTGAGCAGTACATAACTCCTATATGCCTGTCATAGCTTTCCATTCTTGAATACCACGCATTATCACCATGGTATGATATATCCGGATATCCGCATGATAATCCGTCTGCAGCCGTCAGTTCGGAATCCATATGCATAATCTTGTGGCTCTTCCTGAAATCTATAAGAATTCTTACAAAATCAGTTATTGAGCGTGCCTGCACAGATTCCTTCCATTCAAGCCATGTTGTCTCGTTATCTATACAGTATGGGTTATTATTGCCTGACTGCGAATTACCGAATTCATCACCTGCAAGTATCAGAGGTGTCCCCTGTGCGGTAAAAAGCATTGCAAATGCATTCTTTATCTGCCTTGTCCTGAGCTCGTTAATCTTCTTCTTTCTTGATGGACCCTCTATGCCGCAGTTCCAGCTGTAATTGAAGTTCTCACCGTCCCTGTTGCCTTCGCCGTTGGCCTCATTATGCTTTCTGTCATAGCTCACCAGATCCATCATTGTGAATCCGTTATGATTGGTAACATAATTAATGTCAGCTGCATCCGCCGGATTGGCCCTGAGAAGCCTTGCAAATGTCTGCAGCTGGTTCTCATCGCCTTTGAGAAGCCTCTTGGCAGCCTCATCAAATCCGGTATTATAATTTGCCATATGTTTTGTGCGCTTAATCCGGCATTCAGCCTGATTGTGTATTCCCGGTCTGCCGTTATTCCAGTAGACAGTTATTATCTTGGTTGAGCCAAGCACCGGATCATCCGCAGCCGCTGAAAGCCTGCACTCATCGCAGTAAATATGGAATCCGTCAACATGATAATTCATAACCCAGTATCTGAGGCAGTCTTCAATCAGATATGATTCTTCATGCGTAAAATACATCTCCATAACAACTTCAATTCCATTAGCATGAAGAGCTTTGACCATATCCCTGAATTCATCCGTATAGCTCCCGTTATAGCTTCCTTCGCTGCATGATGCTGCACAGTATGCTGCCTTAGGTGCAAAGTGGAATCCTCCAAGATAACCCCAGTAATTAACGCAGCCGCTCTTTTCAGGCTTACGTGAACTGTAGTGCTTTTCTTTATCGGAAGCGAATCTTCCTGCCTCATCAAATTCATACGCCGGCATCAGTTCTATAGTTGTTATCCCAAGTGATCTGAGGTAAGGTATCTTATCGGTAATACCTGCAAATGTCCCCCGTTTGGACAGTTCAACGCCGCTTGTCCTGCTCTTTGTAAAACCTCTTACATGAAGCTTGTAAAATATGCACTCGTCATATGGTATACGCGGAAATCTGTCATTCTCCCAGTCGTATCTGTCACTCTGTATCTTTGTAATATATTTTATATCACTGATGTTATGCCCGAATTCAGAACATCCTGACAGGTTAGCTGCATAGTCATCACGCACCATTGTGCCGTTATGCACATATCTGTAGCTGCATCCGTCTATGTCACCGCCTGTAATCTCTACGGCAAAAACATCTCCGAACCTGTAGGCTTCATCCATGTCTACCGTAAAAAGCGGACTATCGTTTTTATCTCCCGATGCTGTAACAGGATATATCTCAAGTGTCAATTCGTCTGTGAATGAACGCACAGCAAAATTATATCCGTCTTTTACCTTTGTAACCCCTAATTGTAATGGATTTCCATATACAGCTTCCAATTCAGTACTCCTTGTCATAAAGACGAAAACCGCCTAATTATGAGTATTTTACCACATTTTTAATTTTTTGCATAGCACAAATAAAGTTCGTATTGACTAACTTCATATTGTTTTGTTATAGTCTACATCAGTTATTCAATTACTTTGTGTATGAGGGAGTAATTCGCACAGATATGCCGGTTTGTATCAGGCTGATTAATTACATTTAATTGCTTCTGTGTGGTTTGTCAACATACTGGTCACCGGCCTGGCAAACCTTAATGAATGAGACTCATGTGCATTAATTCAATCTGCTTGTACGGATTGAATTAATGCATATGAGTCTCTTTTTTATTATGCATACAAGCTACCGGCAGATGACGCAACTAACCACAAAAGGAGAATGTCACATGTTTATTGAATTATTAATAATTGGCGTAGGCCTTTCAATGGATGCTTTTGCAGTATCTGTCTGCAAGGGACTTGGAATGGAGAAAGTTAATAAAAAGCAGGCATTTATAATCGGTCTGTACTTTGGCGGCTTTCAGGCTCTTATGCCATTAATCGGATGGGCTCTCGGTATTAACTTCCAGAAGTATATAACATCCATTGATCACTGGATTGCTTTCATACTTCTTGCTTTCATTGGCGGTAAGATGGTCTTCGAGGCAGTTCATGACAAAGACGAAGATACCGTAACCGTGAAAGACCTCCCGCTTGACCACAAAGAAATGCTTATGCTCGCTGTTGCTACAAGCATTGATGCCCTTGCTGTCGGCATAACATTTGCATTTCTTGAAGTACCTATCGTAAAGGCCATAACAATCATAGGATGCACAACATTCATTCTCTCAATTGCAGGTGTTGTTATCGGTAACTTCTTTGGTACACGTTATAAGAAAAAAGCTGAGATTACCGGCGGTGTCATTCTTATACTTATAGGTGTCAAGATACTTCTTGAACATCTTGGCATATTCTAAAGGATTTATTATCCGTATCCTGTTTTTGTATTCAGACTCCTTCATATGAACCGAAGTCAGGAATGAAGCTTTCAAGTGCGGTTGTGCCTTCCTGTATGAAGCCATTGACTATACCCAGATTCTGGGCATAATCGATGAGCTCCGAATATTCTTCATCCGTAACACGCCTGTTAAGTTCAGGTATATCTTTTACATTGTCAAGCGGCGTATATTGATTCATAATGCTTATATATACTGCATCGCCATAATTCTCATAGACATAATCCAGCACACGCTTTGAATCCTCAATCTGTCCCGGCAGGCAGAGATGCCGCACTATGATTCCTTTTATCATCATATCTTCTTCTATTCCAAGCTGCTTTGCTGTATCTTTATCCGCAAATACAGGATTTTCAACCTGACGGTACATCTCTTCAAGTGCTTTTGCCGCAACATCAAAATAATCTCTGGCGTATGAATACCTCATAGATAATCTGTTGTCCGTATATTTCATATCAGGAAGATATACATCTGTAAGTCCGTCCATCATCTTAAGCGTATCAACATTCTCATATGAAGAAGTGTTATATACAATGGGTATCTTCAGCCCCTGTTGCTTTGCCATGTCAAGTGCTGCAGCTATCCGGGGAACATAGTGTGATGGCGTAACAAGGTTTATATTGTTGGCTTTTTTATCCTGAAGCTCAAGAAAAATATCCCTAAGCCTCTCTGTGCTTATCTCTTTTCCGTTAAGCCCCGCTGCAATATCGTGATTCTGACAGAAAACACACCTTAACGTACAACCCGAAAAAAACACTGCTCCGGAACCGTTATTTCCCGATATGCATGGTTCCTCCCACATATGCAGTGCCGCTCTTGCAACACGCAGCCTCTCAGGCACACCGCAATACCCATTTTTCTGATTCCTATCAGCATTACACTTTCTCGGACAAAGATTACAGTTCATAATTTATCTCCATATCAATTCTGTTTATCTCTAATTATATTTACGGCTGCCATTGCTTTTTCCGGCAAGTACTGCCACAGCAAATATAACCGCCCCGGCTGCCGCCATCACAGTTCCTGCATACAGCATCCACACCTGATACACAGAACCTGTTCCCGCAATATCCATTATACCACGCAGCATACTGCTTACAGTAAGCGCCGCGACACCTGAATTATATATGCATTCCGCAATATCCGCAACCCTGCCGGCATCCGTTTTTTGCCTTATAATGCCTGCCACAATCTCCACAGCCACTCCCAATACAAGCGGCCACACAAAAAGCCATGTCATATACGGCGAATGCACACCATGTGCAAATATATTATATATAATTGAAAACACCGCGCAAAACAGGGTTGCACCTGCATATATTGCGGCAGGCATCATAATTTTTTTGCTATCTTCCAATGTATACAATATCGCTCACCGCCCTTTCACTTATTTTACTGCCATATGATGTCGGCTTATTAACAACCTCACCGTTAAACCACATCGTTGATGAACCTCCACCATCGAGATTATACGCTGTCACACAGTCCTGCCCCTTCATAATCTGTGCAAGCTGTATATCAGCAACATAAATGCTGGTATCATATTCTCTTAATTCACTTATCGTTATTGATATCTTATCATCCTTATAGCTGTTCTCAGTTATTACTGCCTCAGCCTTTGCTTCAATGCTCTCATCCGTAATTTCCTGAGACTGTATCGGTTCATCTGCCTTTATCCGTTCCTTTGGAATCACAAATGCATCCAGCAGTACAAATGTGGAAAACGCTGCAAGCATCACTGCATATATCACTGCCCATATTTTTTTCAAATGCATACGCAAGCCCTCCCTGTATCATCATTTGTATATGAATATACTGCTGATTTGTGAGAAAAATTTGTCCATATAAAAAATATAAAATCCGGGAAGCTGACAATATACATCAGTTTCCCGGATTTTGCGCATATGCTCCATGCAATCTGCATAATATGTATACTTTTGAATTGGCAATTAGTGATGGAACAGTCTCATTCCTGAGAAGCACATTACCATATTATGGTTGTTACATGCCTCAATAACATTATCATCGCGCACTGATCCGCCCGGCTGCGCAACATACTTAACACCGCTCTTGAATGCTCTCTCAATATTGTCACCGAATGGGAAGAATGCATCTGAACCAAGTGCTACATCCGTATTCTTATCGAGCCATGCACGTCTTTCCTCTCTTGTAAATACAGGAGGCTTCTCCTCAAAGATATTCTCCCACTTGCCGTCTGCAAGAACATCCATGTAATCATCACTGATATAGAGATCAATTGTATTGTCTCTGTCAGGGCGTCCGATTCCCTTCTTAAACTTAAGGTTGAGAACCTGTGGAGCCTGACGCAGGAACCAGTTATCAGCCTTGCTGCCCGCAAGACGTGTACAATGAATTCTTGACTGCTGGCCTGCACCGATACCGATTGCCTGTCCGCCCTTGGCATAACATACTGAATTAGACTGTGTATACTTAAGCGTTATAAGAGCAATTATAAGATCAGTCTTAGCTGACTCAGGAAGCTCCTTATTATCTGTTACAATATCACCAAGGAACTTCTCGTCAATAACAACCTCATTACGTCCCTGCTCAAATGTGACACCAAACACCTGCTTACGCTCAATCGGAGCCGGCTTATATGAAGGGTCGATCTGGATTACATTATAATTGCCTTTCTTCTTAGCCTTAAGAATCTCAAGTGCCTCAGGCTCATAACCCGGCGCAATAACTCCGTCAGAAACCTCTCTCTTGATAAGCTTTGCAGTGCTCACATCACACACATCGGAAAGTGATATAAAATCACCGAATGATGACATTCTGTCTGCGCCTCTTGCTCTTGCATAAGCACTTGCAAGCGGTGAAAGCTCATAATCCACATCATCCACCCAGTATATCTTACGTTCAACATCTGTAAGCGGAAGACCTACGGCAGCACCTGCAGGTGATACATGCTTAAATGATGTAGCCGCAGGAAGATTAGTTGCAGCCTTAAGCTCACGCACAAGCTGCCAGCCGTTGAAAGCATCGAGAAAATTAATATATCCCGGCTTTCCGTTAAGCACTGTTATAGGAAGTTCTCCGTCCTCCATAAATATTCTTGATGGCTTCTGATTAGGATTGCAGCCGTATTTTAATTCTAATTCCTTCATGGTGATTCTCCTTTTGCTTAATTGTACTTACTTATTCTTATTAACAATTCTTGTCTCATACTTTCCTGTTGCAATATCAATGAATCTTACAAACAGAGAAACCTTGTTATCCTCGTTAAGGCTTGTCCATACAAGATCTGTAAATTCATCAATATCGTCAGGTATCTCAACGAGCTTTGGTTCTCCTGCGAAGCTTGGAAGCGGATTACCGTCATGCATATATGTATGGATAAAATGTCCTTCTCCGGCAACAGGTCTGTCATACGAGAATGTATATCTGTTGCAGCACTCAGGATTGCCGTTGTTGCTCTTAAGGATTGACATTGAATAGTCAAATGCACCACCCTCAATGTGCATAACTCCTGATATTCTTGGTGTGTAATTAGGACCATCCGGCTCAAACTCACGGCATCTTAAAGACTGCTCAAATGTAAGCTCCTTATCCATTCCATCATAGATAGTATCTGTCTGGTCACCATTAGTAACAATCGTTCTGTTACCAAGAACTCTTACAGGCGCGTAGATTATAAGGCTTGGATCTTCAAGCTTGGATGGGTCAAATGCCTGTGTGCGGATACCCTCGCCATCCTCAACAAACACACGGTTTCTGCTGTTCTGGCTTCTTCCCATGATAAAGTATGCAGTAACAGCCTTACTTCCATCAGCACTTCTTCCGATTACAATTCCGCGTCCCGGATACGCATTACCTTTTAATTCCTGCTCAAGTGATAAACTCATATTTTCCTCCTTGTTTTGCGAAGCAAAATCCGAGCTCCATGCGAGGAGAGGAAATTTGCCTCCTTGTTTTGCGATGTCCGCATTGATTATATCTGCACAAAAAGACCGCCTGAGCGCATCTTTTAATTAATGCTGCCCAGGCGGTCGGCTAATCCGTATAAAATACACTCCCTGTAGGTTGCCCTACACAGAACATCTGTCCGATGTCTGCTTCCGCCAGTCGTGCATCACTGCTATTAGTGTAAATGATTAACTTACTTTTTGCAATCCCTTTTTTAATTTTTTTAATCAGGCTCTTTTTTTAATCAGGCACAACAACATTTTCAATTCTGTTAGCGGAAAGCCTTAAAGCCTCTGACACATCCTCTGCCGGGACGTGCATAAACTGCGCAAGTTCTTCAACCGTAACCTTGCGTCCGTACTCCTTATGTGCTGCCTCCGCTGCATCATTGACTGCATTAACCTTAGCCAGTATCTTATTGCCTGCCATCTTCTCATCAGTCTGCTCCTCTATAAGCTTCCCAATGCCTTCCTTAACACGGTCTATAAGGTATGCGTCCAGTCTCTCACTAAGATCTGTCCATGCATTAATATCATCAGAATCCATCACATCAAATGCATCAAGCTGTTTCATCCAGTCGCGTCTTCCAAGCTCATCCATGACTATAACATTAGCCTCCTGGATAAGATCCATCATTGCTACACCTTTTCCCGCATAAGCCTTGACCCACTCAACAACCTGAAGGAAATAATTATTAATTATGACACCCCTGGATTCCACGTCCTTATCACAGACATCCTGCAGGATAACTGCCTGCGTTGTACGGCTTAGCGGTGCTATCGACTTAAGATCCTCAAGATACATATCGAGAAGCTGCTTTTCCTGCGCATCTGTCTTTGCATCATTTTCTGAATCTTTCTTATCAGATTCGCCGGAATCAGAATCTTCATCCTTCTGTTCCTCTTTGTTGAGTTCCTTCTCCGCCTGCCTCTTATCAGCCTCCTCAATCTGTCTTTCAAATGTATGATCTGTCAGTTCGACATCCGTCAGTTCAATCCCATTGGTTTTAAGATATCCTGCAACCATCTGCCATTTTGCATCATCAAGCTCTGCATCATGACCGATACAGTCAAGTACATCTGATTTTGTTACTTTATCTCCGTTAGATTTTGCAAATATTTTAAGATTCTCTAATGCTTCAATAAAAAGCTGCTGCTCCATTATTATCTTTCTTCCTCATTTCCGCCTGTATGGCTAATATAGCTGATATAATCTGTATTATAATAGCACATTCTCAATGTATGGGTAAAGTAATATTATCTGATATTATAAACCGTCCGCTTCCTTGACAAACCCACACTCATAGCTTAAACTTTAAATATGTATGCAGGTATTTGGTGCATATAAATATGAAACATGAAAAGAGGAATAATTAATAATGAGAATCGCATTAATTAACGAGAACAGTCAGGCTGCAAAGAATGACCTTATCTACACAACTCTTAAGAAGGTTGCTGATACTAAGGGATTTGAAGTAGACAACTACGGTATGTACGCTGCAGACGATGCTGCACAGCTTACATATGTACAGAATGGTATCCTTGCTGCTATCCTTCTTAACAGCGGTGCCGCTGATTTTGTTGTTACAGGATGTGGAACCGGCGAGGGCGCAATGCTTGCTCTTAACTCATTCCCAGGCGTTATCTGCGGACATGTAGTTGACCCTTCAGATGCATATATGTTTATGCAGATTAACAACGGTAACGCAATCTCTCTTCCATTTGCCAAGGGCTTTGGATGGGGCGCAGAGCTTAACCTTACATATATCTTCGAGAAGCTTTTCGAGGGTGAACCGGGTGGCGGATATCCTAAGGAAAGAGTTGTTCCTGAGCAGCGTAATGCCAAGATTCTTAACGAAGTAAGAAAGGTTGCATTCAAGGACAGCCTTATCGACATTCTCAAGAATCTTGATCAGGATCTTGTAAAGGGTGCTGTTGCAGGTGAGAAGTTTAAAGAACTCTTCTTTGCTAACTGCAAGTGCGATAAGATGAAAGCTTACGTTGAGAGTCTTTTAGCATAATGCATAAAAAAGCAGCCATACCTTGAGGTAACTCAAGGTGTGGCTGTTTTTTATTATCTGATTACAGTCCTGCTCCTGCTCCTGTTCTGGCGATATCGCTTGAACTTCTGAGCTGGAAAAGACCATTCATGTTAATGCTTCCGTCAGCATTTCTTAATGTAGTATGATAGTCCGTTGCATATGAACCCTTAGATGCATTGTAACCCGGAATTGTTGTACTTACAAAATCACTTGATGTAATCTTATGATCATTTGCTTCACTTCCGGTATACTTTGTCTTGCCTCCGGTAGCCTTCCAGCTGTTTACCCAGTATGTTCCAACTCCCTTATAATTATAAATTGAGTTAGTTACTGTTCCAAGGAACTGGTCAGTTGCGCCTGTCCTGCTGTCAGCCATATACGAAACAAGGTTCGTATATTTTGCACCCGATGAAGTCCTGTAGCACATAAAGTTAGCTTTGGCTGAATTGAATACGCCATTATTAACTGCTGTACAGTTCTTCATGCTTATTGCTCCGCCATTGCCGTTATCAGTAAAGCCTGTTGCACCATTGTTAAATGCAAGGCAGTTCTCTACGATATGTGGTGTAGGGCATGCTCCGTTGCTGCCTCCAAGCTTGAATCCGTTCATATCTCCATTAGCAGAGCCTGTTCCATCTGTTAATTTGCCATTACCGAATGCAACGCAGTTTCTGATTGTTATAACTCCTATTGAACCTGTTGCCGGCTTGGCGTACAGATCCCATCCGTCATCGCTGTTGCAGTATGAAATGCATCCGTCAAATACATTACCTTCTCCGCATGTAAGCTTAGCTGCGAATCCATCAGCATTCTCTGCTGTTGCCTCATCTTTATTATTGAAGGCGGTACAATTGAGAATCCGGTTATATGAAGGCCATTTGTCAATAGTATTATAGCTTGTGTTGTATCTGCTTATCTGAAGACCTGAATCATGATTTGCATAGAACTGGCAAAGTTCAAGAATATTGTGGTCACCTGAAAGAAGCATTCCGTTATCGCCTGCATTACAGATATCAATTCCGTAAAAATGCCAGTATGAGCCGTCAAGCACAATTCCTCTGTTAGCTCCTGCTTCTGCCATTCCGTCAAAATCAATAGTAACCTTCTTGCCGCCGAGGGCCTTAACTGTCTTATAAGCACCTTCCTTACCACTGTTATTCTCATTAATAAGAATTGTCTGTGTATACTTATATGTACCTTCTGCCATGTAGATTGTCTTACCTGCTGAGATTTTATTTATAGCCGTAACAAAATCCATTGGGTCATTCTTGCTTCCTGCTGCAGATGCCTTACCTGATGGAGAAACATAGATATCGCTCTCAACCGGTGTCTCCGGTCTGCTATCTGAAGGCTTTTCTGTCGGTGCCTGTGTAGTACTCTCAGATGCCTTCTCTGTTGTAGTCTCTTCTGAAGAAGATTTCTTTGACGACACCTCTATATAGAAAAGATTTGCCGGGTCTGCTTTTGTAATTGAATGCTCTCCTGCTTTTATTTCTATATTTAAAATGCCATTATCAAGCGCATACTCCCTGCCATCAACCTTAATAGCAGAACTGTTTGATGCATTGAACACGAGCGTAAGCTTTGCATCTGAATCAGTCTTAAATGTAATCTTTGTTGAAGATTCAATCTTAAGGCACTTTGTAAGCTTGAGGCCGTTATACGTTACCTTTCCCTTGCTTTTTGAAAGATTTCCGGTAATTTTGAAGTAAGAACTTGTCTTACCATTCTTTGTAAAGTTATGTATTTTTGTCTCTGTTACTGATGGTGCCAAAGACTGTGTTTCTTTTTCTGTAGGCTTTACTGTCGGTGCCTGTGTCTCCTTTTCAGTTGCCTTCTCTGTTGCCTTCTCAGTAGGCTTCACTGTTGGTGCCTGTGTTGCCTTCTCTGTTGCCTTCTCCGTTGGCTTCACTGTTGGTGCCTGCGTTGTTGTCTCTGCAGGAATCTCTGCCTTGCCATTGTATCCGCCAATTGCACGTACTGATGACTTGTAACTTACAACTGCTGACTTAAGTGCTGTGTCAACGCTGTAATTAGTATCATCGCTTGCACTGAATGTCCATTTAAAGTCTCCGCCATTCATTCTTCCCGCATACTTAGTAACAACTGCCGGTACATCTTCTGCTTTATCTACAGCTGATGCCTTAACACCAATGTCATATGATGAAGATGTATCAAAATTGTTATACTTTGTGCTTCCTGCTACTGTTGTATATGAAGAAGGAACCTTCTCATCTCTTGATGATGCAAGATATGCGTCAAAGCTCTTTGGATCAGCAGACATGGTTCCTGCATCTGAGTTAGCATATACAAGGTTTGATGCACCCTCTACAACATTGCCGTATGCTTTAATCATTCCGCCATTCTCACCTGAGAATGTACCTTTGTCAGCACGTGCATCTGAACCCTGAAGTGAACTCATCATAGGATTCTTGCAGTTTCTGAAGTAGTTAGCTTCCACAAAAGCCGAACTTCCCTTTGTTGTACCAACACCATACTTGGCATTGCCGTCATAATAATTATTATAAAGATGTACTGATGCAACTCTGATTCTTGCATGACGTGAATCAGAATGGTCAAACCAGTTATGATGATATGTTACAAGGAATTCTGCACTGTCGCTCATTCCGCAGAGTGAGCATTTGCCTGAATCCCAGAAATGTACGTAAGAAATTGTAACATTTGTTGATGCACCCTTGACATCTACAGATCCATCACCCTTTGCCTGGTCAGCATCTCCGCCTGTTGAGCCATAGAAAATGTCCATGTTATGAACCCAGATATTACAGTTCTTAGTATCAAGTGAGATACCATCATCCATAAATGCCATAAGTGCAAAATTTCTGAATTCAACATTACCGGCATTACGTACAAGGAATCCAAATCCATGAACTGCTGCATCTTCTCCAATACCTTCAACAGTAATGTTCATCTGTGCGTAAGCACTCTTTCCCTTAATCTGGATACCTTCTGATGAGCTTGAGATATGATCAAGATCATTACGTGACACACGTCCGATAATACGAAAATCTATAGGTGTTCCCGTTGTATCCTTCTGCTTCGCATCAAGAATTGACTGGAATCCTGTAATCTCTTTACCCCCAACAACAGCCTTACATGTCTTGGCTGTATCAGCTGTGACATATACGACCTGTGCATTGCTCTTAAGTGTTCCGTCATCATTGTATGCACCTGAGCCGGTACCATACTGAGACTTTGATGAGAATGCAAAACCACTTCTGTCATGTGCTTTGACATCGAGTGTTCCTGTCTTGCAGCTTATCTTGGAACCATCCTTCATCACCGCAACAATGTTCATGACATAGCTTCCTGCTGCAAGTCCCGGTGCATCTGCACGCCAGTAACCTGCATACTGTCTTATAAGCTCACTGTCGAGCTGAACAAATGCCGCATCTGATTCTGATGCCTTTTTTACATATGCCATGTAACCTGCGGCCCCATCCACAGGAGTCCATTCTGCATATGCAGTTTCCAACCACCCCGCCGCTTCTGTAATTGATAACGTCTTAGCAGAGGCTGCAAACGTCTCTTTTACAAATAACGGACTCATTGCTGATGCTACCATTAAAAATGCAAGCAGATAGGCCATCAGCTTTTTTGATTTGCGAATTTCCATGATGTAAAATACCTTCCTTTCGTTTTGTTTTCGCAATTCTGATAGTAACATATCTTCTGAATTAACATAAGCGCAAAATTGCACTAACTTTTAGTACATTGTTTTGTGCATTTTTCACATTTTATTCACACATTTTTAACACTATTATTATATATTGTTAAAAAATAGTGCTTATGCACTTATAATCAATTGATTATTAGTACATAAGCACTATCTCAGTAAGCCCATATTCACACTATGTCAGATGTATTTATATTGTTTATATTATATTAATGCTTTTTATATCAGCTTAAAACACTATCTCCTTAATAAGCATGTTCCTCTCAACCTCATTATCCTCAATAACAAATGCATTCTTAAGCCTTTTCTCCGATTCTGCAGTCATCTGCTCATCATCTGAATGTATTCTTGCAATAACATCACCCTGATGGACATAATCTCCTGTCTTGGCACATATCTCAACACCTACCGCCGGATTGACCGCATCATCTTTTTTGGCTCTTCCGCCACCGAGTACCATTGAAGCCATCCCTGCTTCGTCAGCTCTTGTATATCTGATATATCCGGTTCTGTCCGCCTTTACATCATATATATACTTTGATGACGGAAACAGCGAATAGTCGTCAATAACGGCAGAATTGCCATTCTGTGCAGTAATCCATTCCCGGAACTTATCAAGTGCACTGCCATCCTTAATTGTGGTTTCAAGACGTTCATAAGCCTTGTCATGAAGCTGTTCAAGCATCTGTCTGTCAGCAGCTTTCCCCGTATCTGCCATATCAGCTTCAATTCCGGCAATCATCCATGCACCAAGCTCAAGACACACATCAAGTACATCTCTGCTCCCCCTGCCTTTAAGTGTCTCAACTGCCTCAATAACTTCCATTGCATTGCCGACTGTATTGCCAAGCGGTTCATCCATATCCGTAATCACGGCAATTGTTCTGCGTCCGACATTGTCACCTATATCGACCATAAGCCTTGCAAGCTTTCTGGCATCCTCAATATTATGCATAAATGCACCGCTTCCGCAGGTAACATCAAGTACTATAACCTGCGCCCCGGCAGCAATCTTTTTGCTCATTATGCTGCTTGCAATCAGCGGTATGCTGTCAACAATCCCTGTAGCATCGCGGAGTGCATATATCTTCTTGTCTGCCGGTGTAAGATTGCCCGTCTGTCCCGTAAGTGCAATCTTAATCGAATTAACCTGCTTAACAAATGTATCCTCTGTAAGCGATGTGTTAAATCCAGGTATGCTCTCAAGCTTGTCAATTGTACCTCCGGTGTGTCCGAGGCCTCTTCCTGACATCTTGGCAACCGGAACACCTGCAGCTGCTACCATAGGTGCAAGCACAAGCGTAACCTTGTCACCGACCCCGCCTGTACTGTGCTTGTCTGCCTTAATTCCATTAATCGCCGACAAATCAAGCATATCACCGCTTCTCACCATAGCCATAGTCATATCTGCCGTCTCTCTTGCATTCATACCCTTGTAGAACACTGCCATAAGCCACGCAGACATCTGATAATCAGGTATGTCTCCATCCGTATAGCCTTCGATTATATAATCAATCTCCTCTCTGGTAAGCTCACCGCCATCCCTTTTCTTAACTATAAGATCATACATTCTCATAATGCAACACACCTCCATACTCATCAGAATTATACTTATCTATATCTCAATAAGCTCCTTCGGTGAATGTGCCAGATTTTCAAAACCGTTCTCCGTCACGATAACCATATCCTCTATTCTCACACCACCAAACCCCGGTACATATATTCCCGGCTCTACCGTTTCTATCATACCAGGCTGAAGCACTGTAGAATCACCCGGTGATAATCTCGGATTCTCATGGATAAATAATCCTACGCTGTGTCCAAGGCCATGTCCGAAGCAGCCTTTGTAGATGCTTGAATCTATAATGTCTCTTGCCACCTTATCAACGTCACAGCCTCGTAATCCCGCATGAAGCGCAGCCTCTGCCTCAAGGTTAGCCCTGAGTACAAGGTTATATAACTCCTTCTGCTTCTCATCCGCCTTACCGATAACAATTGTTCTTGTCATATCAGAGCAGTAACCGTTATATCTGCATCCAAAATCCATCGTAACAAAGTCACCGTTCTGAAGCTTCTTTTCTGACGGAACAGCATGCGGCATTGATGAATTAAGTCCCGATGCTGCTATTGTATCAAAGCTTGTACCCTGTCCGCCGCATTTTCTCATCTGGTATTCAAGTTCTGCAACAACATCCAGCTCTGTCATTCCCTCTTTAATAATCTTAAGAAGATTAGCAAATGCTGCATCTCCTATGTTCTCCGCCTTACGCAGGCATTCAAGCTCCCATGGCTTCTTAATCATTCTGAGATTATTGAATGCACTGCCGGCGGGCACCCACTGCTCTATCATATCAAGCTTTTCTGCCAGCTTTGCAAAATCACCGCACAGCATTGACTTATCTTCATACGCGATGCATCTTACAGAGTCCGAAAGTATATATTCTGCAAGTATATCCTCTGTCCGCCTCTGTCTGTTCCACTCTATAACCTCAAAGTCACTTTCCTTTGACGCAGCTTCCGTATATCTTGAATCAGTTATAAGTATCCTGTGTTCCGGTGATATATAAAGTGTTGCCTCTCCTCCCGTGAATCCGCTTATATATCTTATATTGTATTCATCTGTCACAAGTGCCGCCTGCGCATCTACGCTTTTAAGAACTGTATTTGTATCTGTACTCATCTGCAATCTGCCTCCCTGCCGTTCTGCAATCTGTTTCATATAAGTTTCCTATTAATTTTATAATAACATAATCCGTGAATGTTTTGAATATTTACCTTGATTCTTATTATCCCACATAATATAATTAATAAGATGTTGCAATATAACATACTTATTATATATTTACCCGGAGGTACACAATGAGTTTTGAATTTGTAAAGAAACTCCCTATTCCTGCAGAGATTCGTGAACAGTATCCCGTATCTGATACATGTGCTAAGATTAAAGCAGAACGCGATGCCATGATAAAAGACGTATTTACTGGTGACAGTGACAAGTTCCTTGCAATCATCGGTCCATGTTCGGCTGACAACGAGGAAGCTGTTCTCGATTACACATCACGTCTTGCGAAGGTTCAGGAAAAGATAAAAGATAAGATAATTATTGTTCCGCGTGTATATACCAACAAGCCACGTACAACAGGAGAAGGATACAAAGGCATGCTTCATCAGCCTGACCCGGAGAAGGCTCCTGATATGCTTGCGGGTCTTATATCAATCCGCAAGATGCATATGGATGTTCTTGCCAATACAGGTCTGAGCACTGCTGACGAGATGCTTTATCCTGAGAATTACAGATACCTTTCGGATATTCTTTCATATGTTGCAGTCGGTGCCCGTTCTGTTGAAGACCAGCAGCACCGCTTCACCGTAAGTGGTATGGATGTTCCTGCCGGTATGAAGAATCCTACAAGCGGTGACCTCTCCGTCATGCTCAATTCCATAATTGCAGCACAGCAGGAGCAGTCATTCATCTACCGCGGATGGGAAGTCAACACATCAGGCAACCCTCTTGCGCATGCAATACTCCGTGGTGCAGTCAACAAGCATGGTCAGTGCATCCCTAACTATCACTACGAAGACCTTCAGTTATTATTCAATCTGTATTCAAAGCGTGACCTTGTCAACCGTGCTGTTATCGTTGATGCTAACCACAGCAATTCAGCCAAGAAGTACGCTGAGCAGATAAGAATTGTTAAGGAAGTTCTTCACAGCCGTCGTCATTCTTCAGACATTGCAGGTCTTGTCAAGGGTGTAATGATTGAAAGTTACATTGAGCCGGGCAGCCAGAAGATTGGTGAAGGTGTATATGGTAAGTCAATCACAGATCCATGTCTCGGATGGGATGAGTCAGAGCGTCTCCTCCTTGAGATGGCTGATATGCTTTAATAAATCATATATATAACATTTTTTACAAGCACCGGATTAACCAGCACCTCTGTGCATATTCCTGCAAGAATAAGCACAAGAGCTGCCGCAGCCGCCGGTGCTTTTTTATTGTTGGCGACATGTGTGACGTTAATTGCCATCATCATTACTGCCGTATAGAATATCCACTGCGGAAGAAGTGATGCTGCAACCAGAAGCACCCCCGCCATTCCATACTGCATTACTGACATGCTTACCATCACTCCCAGTTCAGCTCCACCGAAGCACGTAACAGCCAGCATTAGTATTCCACGTACTGTTGTCATCATACAAAGTGCAAGTATGCCCACAAGCTTTATTCTGTTAGCCGCCACATACCACCACAGCTGTCTGTAATTGAGAGACACCATGCTCATCATCTCGAGATAATCCTTATTATACAGCCCCCACACATCAATATTATCCTGTCCGTAACAATTGGCAAAAAAAGTACCTGCAAGCACCCCCATAAAGAGCACCAGCAGATACCTGTTTTTTGTAATATATGCAGTTAATTTTTTTGATAAATTCTTACGCATCGGCACTCCCCTTTCTGTCTTGAAATTATATGCCATGCGCAATTCATTTATGCAGATGTCCGTCCGAGTGAATCCTTATAAGCCAGTATTCCGGCTACTGTCTTGGAGTCAATTATCTCACCCATGTATATCATGTCCGTAAGCTCATCAAGCGTATACTCCTCAACATTGATATACTCGTCCTCATCAAGATTCTGCTCACCGCGGCTGAGACTATCAGCAACATATATATCAATAACCTCGTCACAGAATGCTATTGCGGTTGCAATCGAGATAAGCTTCTTAAGTGTATGTGCCGATGTATAACCTGTCTCCTCCGTAAGCTCTCTTGTAGCAGCATCAAGAGTAGGTTCATCCGGTGAGTTAAGTCCTCCTGCCGGAATCTCCAAAGTCTCTCTGTCAAGCGAATTACGATACTGACGTACCATAACTATCTTTCCGTCTTCCTTCACCGGTATAACCGCTGCTGCGCCGTTATGCTTGATAAAATCCCACTCTGCCGTATTGCCATTGGGAATCTTCATCGTGTCTTTGTAAAATGATATTCTTGAGCCTTTGCAGACCAGTTTCCTTCCTGTTCTTACCGGATTATCCATTACTTTTCTCCTGTACATTTCTTATAACATTCATCAGATGCTTTGATAAGTGCATTACGGAAGCCATTAGCCTCAAGCGCAGCAACAGCCCTGATTGTCGTTCCTCCCGGTGAACATACCTTGTCCTTAAGCATTCCCGGATGTTCTCCTGTCTCAAGCACCATCTTTGCAGACCCCAGAACCGTCTGCGCAACAAGCTCATATGCCTGGCTCCGCGGTATTCCATACTGCACAACGCCATCGGCAAGTGCCTCAATAAACATATACACATATGCAGGCGAGCTTCCGCTTGCGCATACTACAGCACTCATAAGCGACTCATTAACCTTTACTACACGTCCGAAGGAATTGAAGAACTCATTAATCATGTCCTTCTCTTCAAATGTAAATGCATTATCATCATAGCTTATGCCTGTCATTCCCTCACCGACAAGTGCAGGAGTATTAGGCATCGCACGTACCACCCTCTTATCTGTACCAAGCGATTTTGTTACATCTTCTATAGTCTTATTAGGTGCAAGTGAGATAATTACATGCTCCTGTGTTACAATATCATGGATATTCTTAAGAACCACATCGTATACCTGCGGCTTTACTGCAAGCACTATATACTTCGCTCTGTTAGCACACTCAGCATTACTCTGTGCATAATCAACACCTGTTTCAGCCTTAATGCTCTCACGTCTCGATTCCGACGGACATGTAAATACTATATCTTCAGGTGAAAATATCTTAAGCGCACCCTTGAGCATCGCATATCCCATATTACCCATTCCTATAAATCCTATCTTAGCCATTACTCTCCACTCTTTCTGTCGATTGACATCTATTTTAAAATATGGCGTGCCGGTACAATACCGACACGCCATTGTGTCTCAAATAACTTATTATTACTTTGTCTCAAGAAGCTTCTCTACACTTGCAAGCTTTACACAAAGTGCAAACAGGTCTGCAGCCTGCTCCATCTCATCAGGTGTAGGGAATGATGGTGCAATTCTTATATTGCTGTCCTTAGGATCCCTGCCATAAGGGAATGTCGCACCTGCACCTGTCATTACGAGGCCTGCCTCCTTGCACAGCGAAACTATTCTCTTAGCACAGCCTTCCATTGCATCAAATGATATAAAGTATCCGCCATAAGGCTTAACCCATGTTCCTACCTCAAGTCCTGAAAGTTCATCCTCAAGCACCTTAAGAGTAGCCTCAAACTTAGGTCTCATAATCTCAGCATGAGCCTTCATCTTAGCCTTAAGTCCGTTGATATCCTTAAAGTAACGTACATGACGAAGCTGGTTAATCTTATCATGTCCGATTGTCTGTATTGTCATTGTCTTCTTAACATCAGCAATATTGGCTGCACTTGTTGCCATTGCTGCAATACCGCTTCCAGGGAAGCTTACCTTGGATGTTGAGGCGAACTCATATACCATATCAGGGTTGCCGGCCTTGGCGCACTCGCCTACAATATCAAGAAGCTCTGCCTGATTGTCATCATAAAGGTGATGGATAACATATGCATTATCCCAATATATTCTGAAATCCTTAGCTGCCGGCTTAAGATTGGCAAATCTCTTAACCGTCTCATCTGAGTAAACAACACCCTGTGGGTTAGAATACTTCGGAACACACCATATGCCCTTAACACTCTCATCATTGTTGACATACTTCTCAACAAGATCCATATCCGGTCCGTCCTGTGTCATTGGGATGTTAATCATCTCAATTCCAAAATGCTCTGTGATTGCAAAATGCCTGTCATATCCCGGAACAGGACACAGCCACTTTACCTTATCAAGCTTACACCATGGTGTATTACCGCATACACCATGTGTATATGAACGTGACACACTGTCATACATAATTGTAAGGCTTGCATTACCAAATACGATTACATTCTCCGGATTAGTACCCATCATATCGGCCATGAGCTTCTTGGTTTCCGGAAGTCCGTCCAGACAGCCATAGTTTCTTGAATCTGTTCCGTCTGATGCAAGCATGTCTGATGCACTGTTAACAGTGTCAAGCATGTCCATTGTCAAATTAAGCTGTGCTGCTGCCGGCTTTCCTCTTGCCATGTTAAGTCTCAATCCGAGAGCCTTCTTATCCTCATACTGCTGTGTAAGTTCGTCTTTAAGCTTCAGTAACTCGTCTTTACTTAAGTCCTTGTATGCCTTCATGTCACTTCTCCTTTTTGTTTATAACTTTATCCATTATACACACATCTATCTGATAGTGCAATAATTAATTAACTCTCCAATAATAAGCAGAATACGGAGGAAGTTCAAAGCCTCCTGCAATACAACATTCCTGACCGCTTATAAGGTCAGTTGCCTTGTCTGTTCCCGCGTTAAAATCAGCATAAAAAGGCTGTGAATCTGCATTAACAGCCACAAGTACCTTCTCATCACCACAGTCTCTTGCGAATATACACTGTCTGTTTGTAAGCACAACCTGATTAAAATCACCATAGCAGAGTGCCCTGCTTGTGTGATGCGCATGTGCCATGGCACTTATCTTATCAAACAATTCATTCTCAACAGGACCGTCATATGACTTCCTGATATCATTATCGCTTCCGTTGGACTTAACGCCTTCTGCGCCCCATTCACTTCCGTAATACACACATGGTATACCCGGCATTCCCATTGCCAGTGCATATATAAGCGGGATATGATTGGCATCTCCGAGTGTGCTTGCAATCCTGTTGACATCGTGGTTATCTACAAATGTAAACAGATGCTTACCTCTGTACAGGCACCACTGCTCACTGCCAAACTGCCTCTGGAGGCTGTGGCATATCTCGAACATATTCATTGAGTTGAAGCTTGAGTAAAGCCCCTTGTAACACTCATAATTAGTTGCGCTGTTAAGCATTCCGTCATTAACTATCGTATTATAATCGCCATGAAGCATCTCACCGAGAAGGAAGAACTCCGGCTTAAGGCTGTCAACATGTGCTCTTAATCTTCTCATAAAGTCATGATCAAGACAATATGCGACATCAAGCCTTATTCCGTCTATGTCAAATTCTTCAATCCACTGCTTAACGCATGACAGCAGATATTCAACAACGTCATTGTTGCGAAGATTAAGCTTCACAAGATTATAATAGCCTTCCCATCCTTCATACCAGAGTCTGTCATTATAATCATTATTACCGCCAAAGTTAACAAAAAACCAGTCCTTATATCCGGAATTCTCTCTGTTGGCAAGCACATCCTGAAATGCAAAGAAGCCTCTTCCGACATGGTTGAACACTCCGTCAATAACAACCTTTATTCCATTCTCATGAAGTGTTCTGACCACATTGGCAAAATCCTCATTGCTTCCAAGTCTGTTATCAATCTTAGTGTAGTCTCTCGTATCATATCCGTGGTAATCACTTTCAAACACAGGGGAAAAGTATATCGCATCAGCTCCAAGCTTCTTTATGTGCGGTATCCAGTCCACAACCTTTTTTATTCTTGCATGCTCCCCGACAGGGCTTGCATGCTGACCGTCATTACCGACAAGCACATCACAGAATCCCAGCGGATATATCTGATAGAAAACCGATTCATCAAACCACATTTCTCAGCCTCTTTCCGACGGATTACATCTCTTACACCCATTACAGCCGCCACAGCCATTCCTGCAATCCGTACTGCTTCCGCAGCTGCTGCCACCGCATGAACATCCGCCTTTATTCTTTATCATATATATTACAGCAGCAACAAACCATATTGCAAGAAGTACAAGGATAATAATACTCAAAATATCCATTTATAACTCTCCGTCCATATATTATATATATATCCGTCATACAAAAATCCATTCAGACAAGTCCGATCAGTGTTCCTGCAAGATGTACTGCCGCAGCAACCAGCCACGCAATAGCGCACTGCAGGAATACTATAATTACGGCTCCTTTTCCATTCATCTCACGCTTAACAGCTGCTATTGCGGCAACGCAAGGTGTGTACAGAAGTGAGAATACAAGAAATACAACTGCTGTAAATCTGGTAAATATTGTCGTAAGTGCTTCTGTAGAACCACCGAGAAGAACCGTGAGTGTACTTACAACACTTTCCTTGGCTGTAAATCCGGTTATAAGTGCCGTTGATATTCTCCAGTCATCTATTCCGAGAGGCCTGAATATAGGTGATATAAAGCTTCCTATAAGCGCAAGCAGACTGTCTTTTGAATCTGCAACGACATTAAGTCTTGTATCAAAGCTCTGTAAAAACCATATAATTACAGCCGCAACAAATATTACCGTAAATGCTTTCGTGACAAAATCCTTTGCTTTTTCTCCGATAAGCTGTACTACGCTCTTAGGGCTTGGCATTCTGTAATTAGGCAGTTCCATGACGAATGGTACAGGTTCACCTCTGAATGCCGTAGCTTTAAGGATAAGCGCAAACAGTATTCCCGTAACAATTCCGGTAATATACAGAAGGAGCATTACAACAGCCCCGTTATCAGGGAAGAATGCAGCCGTAAAGAGTGCATAGATTGGCAGCTTTGCCGAACAGCTCATAAATGGTGTAAGCATAATTGTCATCTTGCGGTCTCTGTCTGACGGAAGTGTCCTCGTAGACATAATTGCAGGCACCGAACATCCAAATCCGATAAGCATTGGTACAAAGCTTCTTCCCGAAAGGCCAATCTTACGAAGAAGCTTATCCATAACGAATGCCACTCTTGCCATATAACCACTGTCTTCAAGTATTGACAGGAAAAAGAACAATACCACTATAACAGGCAGGAAGCTCAGTACACTTCCAACTCCGGCAAATACACCGTCAATTACAAGAGAATGTACAACAGGATTAATTCCGTAGCTCGTAAGTCCTGCATCACACACATTGGTAAACCAGTCTATTCCCATCTCCATAATATCTGAAAGCCATGCACCTATTACTCCGAATGTAAGCCAGAACACAAGACCCATAATTGCTATAAATGAAGGAATTGCCGTATATCTGCCTGTGAGTATTCTGTCAATCTTCTCACTTCTTATATGTTCTTTACTCTCATTAGGCTTTACAACAGTCTCATCGCACAGATTTTCAATAAACCTGAACCGCATGTCAGCAAGTGCAGCCATCCTGTCGCTGCCACTCTCATCTTCCATCTGCACTATAATATGCTCAAGCATTTCCTTCTCATTCTCATCAAGGCCAAGCTGCCCGAGAATCAGGCTGTCACCCTCCATAAGCTTAGTTGCCGCAAATCTTACCGGTATTCCCGCTCTTTTGGCATGGTCTTCTATAAGATGTATTGTTGCGTGTATACATCTATGTACAGCACCATTATCCCTGCCGTTCTCATCACAAAAATCAAGCCTTCCCGGATGCTCCCTGTATCTTGCTACATGAATTGCATGCTCTACAAGTTCACTTATTCCTTCATTCTTAGCTGCAGATATAGGTACTACAGGAATTCCAAGCTGCGCCTCGAGTTCATTTACATGTATCGTTCCTCCGTTAGCCGTAACCTCATCCATCATGTTAAGTGCAAGTACCATAGGTATGTCAAGTTCTATAAGCTGCATTGTAAGGTACAGGTTGCGTTCAATATTAGTTGCATCAAGAATATTTATAATTGCATCAGGATGTTCACGCAGAATAAATTCTCTTGTTACAATCTCCTCACTTGTATACGGTGAAAGAGAATATATTCCCGGAAGGTCTGTAACCATAGTATCCGGATGATTTTTAATTGCTCCGTCTTTGCGGTCAACCGTCACACCCGGGAAATTGCCTACATGCTGGTTAGAGCCTGTCAGCTGGTTAAAAAGTGTTGTCTTTCCGCAGTTCTGGTTACCCGCAAGGGCAAATCTTATGACTGTTCCTTCCGGTATCTCCTCTCCCCGTTTCAATGTTGTATACTTTTTTCCATCATCTTCTCCTACTCCGGGATGGTTAACCTGCGTTCTTCGTTCGTTGTTACGTCTGTATTCGTGTGCATCATGTATATCGGTAAGTTCTATTCTCGCAGCATCGTCTTTGCGCAGCGTAAGCTCATACCCGCGCACCCTCAGTTCCAGAGGGTCTCCCATAGGAGCCACCTTCACAAGCGTTACTTCCGTTCCCGGTGTAAGCCCCATGTCAAGGATGTGTTTTCTCAGTGATACCTCATCGCAGTCAACTGACTTTATTATGGCATCCATTCCTACTTCAAGTTTATCAAGCGTCATATGCATTACGACCTTTCAATATTTTTTATCTTAAAAATTTTATCCGGCTGGTCAACGTAAAACAGTGCTATTGATTATCATTATCAATAGCACTGTTATTTTAAGCTTTGTATACATATATTGTCAATTTACTTTTTTGTAATCCGCCTGTATCAGCCAATTATTGTACCACCGCCGAATACATGTCCGTCCTCGTACAGCACAACTGCCTGTCCTTTGGTAACTGCCCGCTGTGGTTCGTCAAACACACACTCTATCCTGTCATCATCGATCATTCTTACCGTACATTCTCCACCCTTGTGGCTGTATCTGATTCTTGCCATAAGATGCTTCGGCTCTGTCAGTCTGTCAACAGCCATAAAATTAAGTCTGTCAGCCACCAGTCTGTCCGAAAAGCAGTCCGAATTATCTCCTATTACAACTTCATTTGTCTCCGGTCTTATATCAACAACAAACACAGGGTGACCCATTGCAAGGCCAAGTCCCTTACGCTGTCCTATTGTATAATGCAGATATCCCTTATGACGTCCTATGACTTCTCCGGCAAGGTTAACAAAATTCCCCGGTACGCACGCTTTGCTGCATGATTGCGCATAATCCGAATTCATGATAAATCCGGCATAATCTCCATCCGGGACAAAGCATATATCCTGGCTGTCAGGCTTGTTGGCAACCATAAGTCCACGCTGTGCAGCTATCTGTCTTATATGTTCTTTGTCATACTCACCTATAGGCATAAGTGTGTGCCTAAGCTGCTCCTGCGTAAGATTGTAGAGCGCATATGTCTGGTCTTTTGCAGCCGTTACCGAATTACGCACAACATATCTGCCGTTGGAAAGCTGCTCAATCCTCGCATAATGTCCCGTTGCAATGTAGTCTGCACCAATCTCCATGCTTCTCTTTAACAGTGACTCCCACTTCACATATCTGTTACATGCTATACATGGATTCGGCGTTCTTCCGTTTTTATATTCATTGACAAAATATTCAATAACATTTTCCCGGAATTCATTTTTAAAATTCATAACGTAATACGGAATATCAAGTTGCTGTGCCACACGCCTTGCGTCTTCAACCGCACTCCATCCGCAGCAGCCGCCGTTTTCTTCCATGGAGCACGAATCCTCGTCCTGCCAGATCTGCATCGTTACACCTATTACATCATATCCCTGTTCCTTCAGAAGGCAGGCAGCCACAGAGGAATCAACTCCTCCTGACATGCCTACCACTACTCTTTCTTTCACTGTTATCTCCTTTATTATCTGTGACTTGTAAAGCATTCGTATTCCGGTGACATACTTCTGATGCGCCCGACATTCGCCTTTATTCTCTCAATTGCATAATCTATATCCTCACGCGTTGTCTGCGCTCCGAGAGTCAGTCTTAATGAGCCTCTTGCTATGTCATCAGGCAGGCCTAACGCAAGCAGTACATGTGACGGGTCGAGCGACCCTGATGCACATGCAGAACCTCCTGATGCACATATTCCATCCATATCAAGCATTATAAGCAGTGACTCACCCTCAACGAATTGAAAGCTGAAGTTGGCATTACCCGGAAGCCTCTTAACCGCATCTCCGTTAAGCCTTGCATAAGGTATCTCTTTTAATATGCGTTCTATCATGTAATCGCGCAGCTTACGCTCACGTGCTGTACGCTCTTCCATATCATCCGCTGCCATCTGTGCAGCCTTTGCCATTCCGATTATACCGGGAACATTCTCAGTTCCGGCTCTCCTCTTGCGTTCCTGCGCTCCGCCATGAATAAACGAATGAATCTTAACACCTTCCCTTATATAAAGGAATCCGATTCCCTTTGGTCCATTAATCTTATGTCCGCTCGTACTCATAAGATCTATATTCATGGCCTGAACATCTATTGGGATCTGCGTATATGCCTGTACCGCATCAGTATGGAACAGGACGCCGGCTTCCCTTGCTATCTTTCCTATCTGCTCTACCGGCTGGATTGTACCAATCTCATTATTAGCAAGCATAACCGATATGAGAATCGTATCAGGTCTTATCGTTCTTTCTATTACATCAGGATTGACAAGCCCATTCTCGTTAACATCAAGATATGTTATATCAAAACCCTGTTTTTCAAGATAACTGCATGTATTAAGTATCGCATGATGCTCAATCTTTGTAGTAATTATATGCTTTCCCACGGATGCCAGGCTCTCAGCTATCCCCTTAAGTGCCCAGTTATCCGATTCCGAACCGCCAGCCGTAAAATAGATACACTCAGGCCTTGCATTGATTGTTGATGCTATCGTCTGCCTTGCCTGTGCTACTGCCTGTTTTGCCTTTGCTGCTGTCCTGTATATTCCTGACGGATTGCCATAATTCTCCGTAAAATACGGTATCATCTCCTCAACAACCTCAGGTCTTACCGGTGTCGTTGCTGCATTGTCAAGATAAACTACTCTGCTATCTGCCATTACTCCTCCTTCTTGGAATGACAATCATGTGCTCACTCTACTATGAGCGCCACAATGTGTCAAGCATATTTTATTAGTCATTTTCATATAGATTACAAATAATCAAATTCTGCTGCGGAGACCGCCTGCCATGCCTCTAAATCACATTTTTAAAAATTCTGTTGTAAAGGGAACTCTCATACTTACTATCGCCGGGCTAATAAGTAAGCTGATGGGGTTCTATTATAAAATATTCCTGTCAGGCGTCATTGGTGCAGAAGGAATAGGGCTCTACCAGCTTGTATTTCCAATAACCGGTATTGCAATGGCCGTCTGCTCTATGGGAATCGAGAATGCAATATCATGTTTCTGTGCAAAAGAAAAAGATAAGGCCGGAATACTTACTGCCGGTCTTATCATGTCTCTGTCGCTTGCTTTTGTCACTTCATATATAATATACCACAACGCAGCCTTTATAGCAAAACGTCTTCTTCTTAATGAGAACGCCGGATCACTCGTTCTTGTAATATCAGTATCAATACCTTTTGCCTGTCTGCATCAGTGCATATGCGGATATTATTACGGTACCGGAGATGCAAAAGTTCCTGCAGTCTCGCAGTTATTTGAACAGTTTGCACGCGTTGGCAGTGTTCTTGCAATTACATTCTTTCTTAATAAGAATTCACTTCCTGTCACGCCCGTTATCGCAGTTGCCGGAATTGTCGCTGGTGAGATTACATCCGGTCTTTTCTGCCTGCTGTGTGCCACCGTCGGACAGCATTTCCGCCCTGTATTCAGGAATATCAAACCGCATATCCGTGATATTACAGGAATGGCTCTTCCCATTTCATGTAACAGGATTCTTCTGACTCTTCTCCAGAGCGGAGAAGCAATATTAATTCCCGCACAGCTTACAGTATCAGGAATGAGCAGTTTTGATGCATTAAGTGCATATGGAGTGCTCACCGGAATGGCAATGTCATTCATAGCATTTCCTGCCACAATAACCCAGTCAGCGGCAGTGATGCTGCTCCCATCCGTGTCAAAAGCACAGTCTTCTGACAACAGCGGGATGATCTCCCGGACAATCTCTACATCAATTGAAATGGCGCTCGCGATGGGAATCTTCTGCATTGGCGGTTTTATAACTTATGGTGCACCATTTGGGGCGCTTATATTCCACAATAATCTTGTTGCTGATTTTATGAGAGTTCTTGCATGGCTCTGTCCGTTTCTTTATATAAATACAACTCTCACAGGAATACTCAACGGTCTCGGAAAAACCGGATATACATTCGTGTGCGGCATTATATCAACACTCATGCGGATTGCATTTATCATTTTTCTGATACCGTCATATAAAATAACCGGATATATGTGGGGACTTCTTGTAAGCCAGTGCTTTCTTACGGGTGCATATGTAATATTTCTTCTAAGATTATACCACTTCAGCTTCAGCCCTGTGAGAGCAATCGTTGTTCCTGTCCTGTCACTGGCAGTTGCATTATGCGGTTCCGTCCTTGCATGCATTCTTGCCCTATCAATGGCTGTTCCGTACATTTTCTGCCTTATTGCCGGTGCCTGTGCTGCGGCTCTTATATACTGTGGACTGCTGTTTATATTTTATCGCAGTTTCACTTGACACATTATATTCAAAAAAGGATAATAAAGGTGATGTATCAAATATTTTAAAAGGATGGTTATATCAATGAAAAATACAACTGAGCCAATCTGGCATGACAGGAAGCGAATCACTTTCTTTGGGCTTCCGTTTACATTTACATCATATTCGGCAACTAATGAAGTTCTCTATATCAAGCAGGGATTTTTCTCAACAACCGAAGATGAGGTTCGTCTTTACAGGATTATGGATATATCGCTTAAGCGCAATCTATTCCAGAAGATGTTCGGAATCGGCACCATTCACTGCTGTTCCGGTGACAAGACCCTCGGCGACTTTGATATTGTTAATATTAAGAAGCCACGTGAAGTCAAAGCTCTGCTCTCAGATCTTATTGAGACACAGCGTGAGTCAAAGCGTGTTGTCAGCAGAGAGAATATCGTAGATAATGCCGGACATCATGATGATCCCGCACTTACACCTGATGATTTTGATGATGATGACCGTCCTTTTGGCGGAGATGAGGATTTTCATTAACTGACAAAATTACAGCAGGCATGCCTTGCATGATGGCTTATGATTGTATTAGTCCACTTGCGAGGCATGCCTGCTGTTATCCTGTAATCATTTGTCCCATTATCCTGATTATCTTTTATGTATCCTTACTCTGCGTCCAAGCAGATAATCAACCGAAACATCAAATAAATCCGCTATATTAACAAGCAGGTCAACAGGAGAACTCATTACATCATTCTCTATCCTGCTTATAGTCTGCTGTGATGTCCCTATAACCTTCGCGAGCTGCTTCTGGCTCATATTACGTTCAAGCCTAAGCTTTCGTATCATGCTCTGCATATAATCCCCACTCTGCTATGCAATAATTAGCACCTGTATAACCTGCAACTTAATCAATATTCTGTCAGTTGCAGATAAAACTTTTAGAAATTATATCACAGATAGTACGTTATTCCTAATCACGTGCGTGAATTAGTCAGATACAGCACTGAATTATCAGATTTCGTAATCCATACAGGACCTTAATACCGTGTACGGTCTCACTTTGCCGTCCGCAACCGCTACGTGCTTCGGATGTGTTGCGTATCCCTTAAGGCTTTCTGCATCCACAAATGTTGAATCAAGCATCACATCCACATTAGAGCTGGGCAGACCTTCTGTTCTTACTGTTATGTCTACAAGTCCCGGTATCTGGCCTGCAAGCCCTTCAAGTCCTTCTTTAATTCCTGCCTTAACCTGATCCTTCTCACTGTCCGTAAGCTTCTCATCAAGCTTCCACAATATTACATGCTTTACCATTGATTAGTCCTCCTGATGTTTTTCTATATATTATCACCTATCTTCTGAGTACAAAAGTCGGAACTTCCGTTCGCAGTCCTGCTAAAGATATCTCCTGACTTTATAATACATTATTCTATTAAAGATAGGGTTGAAGAAATATGGGATGGAGTGTATGGGCATTCTGATATTGTATAGAAACGCGATTCTCTCCTGCAAGAGTATTCATCTCTATCTCCATATTTTCAACGCTTACAGCACTACTATGTCATCATATAAGCAGTAGAATATATCCTCTACTTCCGTATCCTCGTGAAAATGCCCGAAATACCATGCCGTAAAATCTGTATTATCAGCAACTCTCTGGAAATACTGCCTCAACTCTACTTCATCATCCGACATTTCTCCATATCCCATAGCTGCAACGACCTCTCTCGGTCCAGAATGTGTCAGAATATAATCCACTTGAAAATCCACTTTTTCAAGATTGTGCCACCCTTCTTCATATTCCTTACGACTAGGTATCTCTTCTGGAAACCACGATACCCCTTCCGCTCGGTACATCTTATCAATACTATAGGCTCCGCCAAAAGTAAAGAAGCACGTTCCATCTATCTTGAAAACCTGTCCTCTCAATAAAATGGACTTTTCCACCATTCCATGTATCAATACAGTAAGAATTAAGCTGATCAAAATTCTCATGATTTCCATCTACAAATAATGTAGTAACCGGAAGACTTCTGAATACACTGCGGGCTTCAGCCGCTTCTAATGCTGAAAAACCACACACACCTACATCACCACATATAATAAGATAATCTTCCGATGTATATTCACCTTCATGCTCATCAAAAAATTTAACAACCTTGCCGATATCAAGCATACCATGCGTATCTCCGGATATAATAAAGCTCATAATTATTATCCACCTCCATAATTATTGCTTACCAAAAGGCCTAACAGGAAGCATCCTGCCGTTTTCTACCTGATAATACTCTCCAGTTTCTTCATCATAGGCCAATAATAACAGTTTTCCTCCATTATAGACAGAGCCATCAATATAGTAATGACTTTCTCCATCGTAATAAACATCATGATAATTTTGATCATCGCCAAGATTTCTGTTACATGTTCCAACATGCCCCGCTATTATCGTTTTATAGAACCTTCCCTTCGTTACCGGATACTTACCAAGGAAAATATTATCAGATGTGCCCCACTTCCAGCAATCTTCTGCTTCTTCATCCACACCGGCATGAACAAATATTTGACTTTCCGTTTCATAATACAAGGGCATTTTCATAATCCACCATATCAATTTCTCATGATTGGAAATAATCATCTTGACTGCTTCCATATTGATTGTTTCCAAAGAGCTGACTCCCGATATCTGATTTAAGAAATCCATTTGTTGTTCTGATATAAATGTACTTATGGTATTGGCTCCATACTCAAAATCCGTGCGAAGCCAGTCATTAAAGGTCATGTAATCTTCCGTTCCATCCCGATATGAATCTCTATACTCATCAATCCAATCTAAAAACATCTGCTCATGATTACCCTTAAGGACCACAACTTTTTCAACTCCATATTTTTTTTGCAATTCCCAGATATACTTCAAAACATGATATGAGTCTGCACCATAATCAATGTAATCTCCAAGGAATACAATACGATTATTTCCGCTGAGTTCAACCTCCTCCATCTGTTTTTTCAGTTCTGCAATACAGCCGTGAATATCACTCATAACATATATCATATAGCAATGCTCCTATTTATGCTTTACTTTGAATCCACATGCTTTCATCATCCGACGCGAATATATATTTTCCACTCTGACTGTTGATACAATTTTTGAAGAAAATAGCGTTTTATTTTTTGGCAATTACCTCGTGTAATTATTTTGCCCACAGTCTATAAGCCAGCCATCTTCTATACATTTATCGATCACGCTGTCAAAATCCGAAACATCTACACCTTCATTTTCGAAGGCTATTCGAACTTCCTCGCGCGTGTATGTCTCTCCTCCATCCCTGAATATATTTGTAAGCGCCTGTGCCAATGCTCTTTCAATTACCATGTGTTTCCTCCCTGCTAATTTAAACTAGCGTCTTAATTACAGATGTAAATAATATTTCATTCTGTCGCAAATAGTATATCACAGCTCTACACATTTTGTCAACAGCGATAATCCTACAGAAATAAAGTATTTTTATTTTATTATTTTATTCTCTTAAATATTTGATATAATATAAAAAGATTGAACAAACAGAAAGGAATTCTATATGTCATACGAATATCTAATTGGAATACGACTTGCCACACCCGATTCGTCAATATTACTTAATCAAGAACCTTTTTCAAGTGCAATTTTTTCCGCCATTGAAGAGTATAATTTACGTTCGAAATCAGCCCCCAATCCTAAAAGCATCAGTTTAATTTCTTCTAATTTTTTTAAAGATTCATTCATCATTACATTAACAAGCGAAAAAGCACTTGCTTCGGAAGGTAAAGCTTTACGAGTATTTTCACAAATAATTGCAAATTCCGGAACATTTGATCCTTATATAAAAAACGGTAAAGTATTTTCTACTTTCCCTGTAATGCAAACTGGAAAAGAGCAAAAAATTCTAGATCCTGATAAAATATCAGACGTAGAAATATTAAAAGCACTTATTGATTATGTGTGCAACAAAAGTGACTCGAATTCAACCACATATAAAAGGAAGCGAAGCGCAATGGCTCAGATTAAACAGATAGCTCTAGAATCCGGAATATATACCATTAATTAATACTTCATAAATAATTCTAACGAGCTTAAATTAGTACTTAGGTGTAAAACTTCCCTTGTTCATGCCGCTAGAAACTTAAGCACATTGACAAGATACTCGACAACCATTATTCCTACATTTTTCAAAATATATTTTTAATAAAACTCTTTTTCATATGAATTTGATTTCTCAAGACAGTTCATATGATGACTTAGCGGTATCCGACACCGATTTAATAAAAGGCATTGTAGATTTATTGTTTACCTATACAACTAATTCTTCTTTGCACAAGTTTTTCTCTCTTACTTCATCAGAAAACTTTTGCATTACCTCTCTTTCTGATTATATTTTTGCATAAAAAAAGAAGAACATTATCAAGTTCTTCTCTTTTTACATCACGCAATAACTCTTTTATTTAATTGTTTTATCCGTACACCATTTTTACGCCATTTTGCTGTTGAAATACATAGAAATACGTGGATTTTTGTGGCGTAAGCATTTTTATTTTGCAATCTCAAAACCAGTCAAACACCTTACTTTATCGGCGTCCCATTAAGGTCATACGGTGTTGTCTGATATACAAAATAATTGAGCCAGTTGCTGTAAAGTATGTTAGCATGGCTTCTCCAAGACAGGATAGGACGTTGTGATGGGTCATTGTCCGGATAATAGTTGACCGGGATTGCAGGATTGATACCTTTGGCAAGGTCACGCTTATACTCCTGATCAAGCGTCATGCGGTCATATTCAGGATGTCCCATTACAAAGACATGCTTTCCGTTGCGTGACATTACTATGTACACTCCGGCCTCCTTAGAGTCAGCAAGTATCTCAAGCTCTTTACAGTTCTTAACTTCTTCGCGGTCAACCGTTGTATATCTTGAATGAGGTGCCATAAAATAATCGTCAAAGCCTCTTACAAGCGGATGCTTCCTGTCAAGCACATGGCACTGATATATGCCTGAGAGCTTGGCATCAAGAAGATGCTTGCGGATGCCGTATCTGTGATAAAGTCCGGCCTGAGCTCCCCAGCATATGTGCAGTGTTGATGTACAGTGTGTATCTGACCAGTCCATGACTTCCGTAAGTTCATCCCAGTAATTGACCTCACTGAACTCAAGCTGTTCAACAGGGGCACCCGTAATTATAAGTCCATCATAATTATTATTGCGGACATCATCAATTACATTGTAGAACTTATGCAGATGTGATTCTGATGTATTCTTTGACACATGTGACTTCATCTGAAGGAATGTAACATCAATCTGAAGCGGTGTGTTAGACATAGAGCGAAGAAGCTGCAACTCTGTCTCCTCCTTAATCGGCATAAGATTAAGGACAAGAATCTGCAGAGGTCGTATATTCTGTGTCTGCGCTCTTGTCTCATCCATTACAAATATATTTTCATGTTCAAGTCTTGCCTTAGCTGGCAGATCGTTCTGTATCTTTACCGGCATTATTAACACTACCTTTCCAATAATTATTCTTCAATCATCTTAATAAATTCATCTTCCGTTATAACAGGAACTCCAAGCTTGGCAGCAGTCTTATTCTTTGTTGATGACGACGTACTGTCATTATTAATAAGATAACTTGTCTTGCCCGTAACCGAACCTGTAACCTTGCCACCCAGATTTTCAATAAGCTCCTTCAGTTCGTTCCTGTTTGAATAATGGTTAAGTGAACCTGTTATGACAAATACCATATCGGCAAGTACCGCATTCTCGCCGGATGCCATCTCCTCTGCCTCAATATCAAGTTCCGCAACAAGTCTGTTAAGTCCCTGTCTGTGCTTGTCATCTGCAAAATATGATACAAATGAATCTGCTATGACCTCTCCGACTCCGTCTATGGCACACAGCTCTTCCCTTGTTGCTGACAGTATTCTGTCCAGTGTGCCTGTATTCTTTACAATCATCTTAGCATTGGAAAGGCCTACATTGGCTATTCCAAGGCTGTATATAAGCTTAGGAAGGGTTGTATGTCTCGATCTGTCTATTGCTGCCATCATATTATCATAAGACTTAACACCCAATCCGTCCATATCTATTATCGTATCACGATAATCATCAAGATGATACAGATCCGCAAATTCATGAAGCATGCCATGCTGTATAAACTTCTCGAGAGTTGCCTCCGAAAGTCCGTCTATATTCATCGCATCGCGTGCTACAAAATGCACAAAGCTCTTAACATGCTTAGCCTGGCAGTCCGGATTAGTGCAGTACAGCGACTTGGCATCATTAAGGCTTCTGATCTCCGTCTTCATGCCGCATACCGGACATATCTGCGGTATATCCTTAACTCCGCTTCTTGTCAGATTCTTTGCAATCTGCGGTATTATCATATTGGCTTTGTATACTTCTATTGTATCGCCCACTCCAAGCTCAAGCTCTTCCATAATACTTATATTATGGACACTTGCACGGCTTACGCTTGTTCCTTCAAGCTCGACCGGTTCAAATACTGCAACAGGATTAATAAGCCCCGTCCTTGATGCACTCCACTCTATCTCAAGCAGCTTCGTCTGCGCAGTCTCGTCCGTCCACTTGAATGCAAGGGAATTACGTGGGAACTTTGCTGTCATTCCAAGCGAGTCTCCATATGCAATATCATCATACAGTATAACAAGACCATCCGATGGAAAATCATTATCCTTTATTGCATTCTCAAACCATGATACGGTACTTCTCAGATTATCTGCAGTGACCTCTTTGTATTCGACAGTCTGAAAACCCTGTGAAGCAAGCCACTCAAGCTGTTCTCTGCGTGAATTCTTAAAATCAACGCCGTCCGCCTTAACTAAAGTAAATGCAAAGAAATTAACATTACGTTCCTTTGTGATTCTGCTGTTAAGCTGTCTTACAGATCCACTGCAAAGATTACGCGGATTCTTATACTTAGCTCCCTCTTCCGGAATAAGCTCATTAATCTTCTCAAAATCCGAATATCTTATAACCGCTTCTCCACGGAGTATAAGCTCTCCCTTGTACGGAATTGTCACAGGAACATTGGCAAATACCTTAGCATTACCGGTAATAACTTCGCCTACTTCACCATTCCCTCTGGTTACTGCCTTAGTCATCTCTCCGTTATTGTATGTCAGGACTATTGTCAATCCGTCCATCTTCCATGACAGCAGACCTTTCTGGCTTCCAAGCCATGATACCAGCTCATCAACGCTCTTAGTCTTGCCAAGGCTTAACATCGGCTTCTCATGACGTTCTTTGGGAAGTTCACTTAATACTTCATAACCGACATTGACTGTAGGACTTGATGCAAGAACACATCCGGTCTTCTTCTCAAGTTCAGCAAGTTCATCATACAGCGCATCATATTCGTAGTTTGACATAATCTCCTGTCCCTGCGCATAATATGCCCTGCCTGCTTTATTAAGAATATCAACAAGTTCTTTTATTCTGTCAATGTCCCTGTTCATAGTATTCTCCATTCAACTCATTCAAAATGATAAAATCAATTCCTGTTATCAAGCTGTCTTACAAGCTCGGAATACTCTTCATCCGTGACATCCCTGTAACAGCCCTGCTTAAGGTCTCCAAGCATAATATTCATTATTCTTATTCTCTTCAGTTTCATGACTTTGTATCCAAAATTCTCGCACATTCTGCGGATCTGTCTGTTAAGCCCCTGAGTAAGTACTATTCTGAAGCAGAACTTGGTCACCTTCTCAACGACACAGACCTTGGTTGTTCTGTCAAGCTCCTTAAGATACACGCCATCCGACATACCCTTTACAAATTCATCCGTAACCGGCTTATTGACACGGACAATATATTCCTTCTCATGCCCATTGGCAGAACGCAGTATTCTGTCCATCATCGCACCGTCATTAGTCATAAGTATAAGACCTTCTGAGTCCTTATCAAGCCGTCCAACCGGGTATATTCTTTCGGGATATCCAATAAAATCAACTATATTATTACTGCCCTGCTTGTCCGTTGTTGTGCAGACAATTCCTGCCGGCTTGTTAAACGCAAGCAGAATATGCCTTGACCTGCCTGAGACTTCTTTACCGTCAACACAGACTTTCTGCCTGTCTGCGACCTTGCTTCCGCATACGGCAGCCACACCGTCTATTGTAACTCTTCCGGCTTCAACAAGCCTGTCTGCTTCTCTTCTTGAACAGTATCCCGCTTCGCTCAGATATTTGTTAATTCTCTCTTCCATCATCTACTCCTGGGAAAAGCCTGCAACAAATGCAGCCAGCTCCTTATCCTCATCAAGCTTCCTGTCGTGTTCCTCTGCAACCTTTGCAACGATATCAGTAATCTGTGTACTCTTATACATCATCTCATTATATGAAGACACATCATCCCCCGGCTCCTTATTGGACACATACAGGTTACCGCTTGCATCCGTACATACATAGCAGTACATAGTTGCCGGTATTATCGTTGAATATCCATAATATCTGACATTATAAGTAACAAATACTATATAAGTATTATTAAGCATACCATTCATAGTATAGCAGTTGATATCAGTAACATCTTCCACATATCTGGCAAAAATGCTCTTATATGTACCATCAATATCTGCCGTGCTGTCCGTGTACTTGGCAAGCATCTCTTCATTGCCTTCCTTAAGCGCATCACAGTAGTTCTCTATCAGAATATTAACTGTCTCGCTGCCATTGCGTACAAACTGCTTTGATGAATCTGCCTTCAATGCTTCTGTCTTTGACGGATCTGTTCTTCCGTCAGTCTTGGAATTGTCAATTCCGTCAGACATATCATGTGATGCTGCCTCACTTCCTGTATGCTTAAGAAGTGCAGTCTGAGAATACTGCTTTGACACAACAGCGCCTGACGTTGAAGAATATGGACTTACAGCAGGCAGGAGCGCTACAACAACTGCCGCTGCGGCTGCTATCAGCAAAATATACGCTGATATGTCTGCCATATGCAATTTTGCAAAAAAATCTCTGAAACGCTGCAATGCAAACTCCTTCCCATATTCTCCATTCCCTAACTTTTACAATCTATCCCCACAAATAACAAAATGTCCGTGATGCGAGTCGAACGCACGACACCCGGCTCCGGAGGCCGGTGCTCTATCCACTGAGCTACACGGACAAAAATGCAGTGCTGTCAGCCAAATCATCCTATATTATAATTCTTATGACAACTCTGCATTAAGTTATTATATCAAATGGCTGTTTTTAAGTCAATCCAATGTCAGCGTGAATATCCGATTCTTTCTTCTGTATATATATACATTATCCGCAAGTGTCTCTTCCTCATCAACAATCGTATTATTAACCTCTTTTACAAGCATATTCAATTCCGATACATCATATTCTTCCTTAAGCGGAACCAGAAGTACCTCATGCACGCTGCTTGGAATTACTATGACATCCGCGGCAAATCTTTCTGCAAATTCATCAATCACGCCATCATACAGCAGACTTGCTGCGCCATTAATTCCGCTGTCATTCGTGAGTATGTACATCATATCATCTTCCCTGCAGCTGTCTTTTGGTATGTCGACAACCTCGTCTATCCTTGTAATTCTGTACGGAAGAAGATTAGGCGTATTCTTTCTTGCAAGACTGTATATCTCACTCTCACTCACTCCCCACAGCCCCAGATGCGAATTATGAATAAGTGCGGTTGCATTATAATTACTCTCACGCTCTATAATACAGTAGAACACAACCGCAAGATTCATAAACCTCTTATGCGGTACATCCTGCAGTAGTTCCTTGTTTTTCTCATAATTCACAAGTTTATATGCCACTCTCTTTTTTATCTCTTCAAAGTCATTGAATATTCCTGCCATGCTCTCAAGCTTTTCCCTGCCCGATTCGTATGTGTTCAGGACTTCACGTGTTATTGATACAATGCTGCGTCCCGCCTCAAACTGATTATAATACCCATTCAGGTATATTGTCGGTGAACCCGGACACCCCTTTCTTACAATTGTAAGTCCGTCAAGTTCACATCCGTTATTACGCATAATCTTAAGCATTCTGACTTCTCCGTCACAGTTGAGATTTGCTTCAACATTGCAGCGTATTTCTTCTACAAATTCATTATACTCCATTCATTAACCCTTTCATCAATTATTCATAACTTCCGTGCACTGAAGTCAATTGTTATTCTTCCCGGGAAATGTGGCTGAAATGCCAGTTAGTTAAAAGAACCTTCTGAAAAAGAAGGCATACAATAGCGACTGCCGTTGTATGCCCTACTATACGCTGTGTTATGCGTAATGTCAATCTGGAAAACTGCCATAAAATTTTATTCAAACTTTGTGACAGGTTAACAAAATCACTACAAAGTGTAGCAAAATCATCTGTTGTTAATATTAATCTTATCCATAAGTGAAACTCTGTTGAACGGAAGCATAAAATAGAATCCGTCAACATAATCATACATCTGCCCAATAAGTTCATTGGCTATCTGTGCCCCGACAGCTTCACCTTCCTCCTTGGACATATCCGGTGAATATCTTGCCACAATCTCATCAGGAACATCAATTCCTATGAATTCATTCTTTATAAAGTTAGCATTGCGGTAACTTACAAGCGGCATTATTCCACAGAGAATCTTTGTATCCATCTTCTCTTTTATTATTGCAAGTCTCTCAATCCCTTCCTTTGAGAACACCGGCTGTGTCATAAAGTATGATGCTCCATTATCTATCTTCTTCTGCATACGCTCCATAATCCTGTCAATTCTGCCAAGCGTCACATTCAGCGCTCCACCATAATAGAGCGGTTCATCTGCAAAATGTTCCTGATTCATCTCCTTTACAAAATTCATAAGTCTTATCGAATTATAATCAAACACACCTGTTGTTGACACTCTTGATACACTCGGTACCGGATCTCCGGTCACAAGCAGAAGCTGCCTTATGCCGTTTATGTAGGCACCAAGCAGTGTAGAACGCATTGCAATCACATTCTTATCCCTGCAGCATACGTGAGGCATTACCATCATTCCTGTCTCCTGTGTCACCTTAAGGCTCATAAGCACGGAGTCAACGCGGCTTCTTCCCATAGGGGAATCTGCAAATGTGAGAATATCCACTCCTCTGCTCTTAAGGTACTGAGCCTGTTCTATAAGCCTGTCATACTTTGCATCATACGGAGGGTCAAGCTCAACAGCAACAACCTTGTGACCGCTTTTAAACAGCTGCATGAATTCATTCGGTCTTTTCTCATTCACTCTTATATCAGCAGCTTCCGCCGGATTATTGCCATTCACCGGTTCATTCCCGTCAGAAGTTTCTGTCCTTCCTGCAGGCACCGCATCACCGATACGTCTGCAAAGTTCTCTGATGTATGCCGGCTTTGTTCCACAGCATCCGCCAATGATATTCATTCCATATGCAGATATCTTCTGCATGTTATCGCAAAAGTACGATGCATTATTCATAAACACCATGCGGTTATTCATCTGTTCCGGATAACCTGCATTAGGAAGACATGACATGTATTTATCCTTTGCAAATGTAAGCTTCTGCATTATGTTATTCATATGCCCCGAGCCAATGCCGCAGTTAAATCCGCATGAATCAATGCAGTCCATCTGCCCTGCCTGCTGCATTATCCTTGCCGCACTTATTCCGCCTGCCGTAAAGCCATTCTTATTAAGGCAGAAATCCGCCATTATAAACATGTCAGATTTGCTTCTTACATACTCTGCCACCTCTTTTATATCATCAAAATCAGCAAAAGTCTCAAATCTGATTGCATCCACTTTCATATCCAGGAATATATCGCAGATCATCTTGTATTCTTCAACGGCACTTCCCTCTGATTCAGCATTTTCCTTGATTGGTCCTATATCTCCTGCCACATAAGCTCTGCCGTCTGCACATCTCTGGGCGATTCTGCACGCATCTTCAATGAGCTTTTTAAGTTCATCCCTGCCAATTCCAAGCATCTGGGTGTTCGCTGCAAATGTATTGGTTCTGATAAGCTTAGCACCCGCATCTATATATTCATTATGTATTCTCTCAATTATATCCGGTCTCTCAATGTTGGCAAACTCAGCAAATGCCTCTGGATTGTTGGTAATCTCCGAATAATACGTTCCCATTGCACCGTCGGTTATAAGCCTGTGCCCTTTGAGATATTCTCTTAAACTCTCCATCATGTCCTCTCTTCTGCATATATTTCTTCTGAATATATTTTACATACGGTTTATAATAACATGCATTTTTTTCATCAGCAAGGCATATTATTTCGATAGAAATACATGCACATATGAACAGCTCACATGAAGTATTCATTTAAACTGTTCATACGAACTGCCCATGCATGAAAATATATGTGGAAATGAGGTCAAACATGAACGAATTCAACCTATACAGTGACATCAGCGCACGAACCGGCGGTGAAATCTATCTTGGAATCGTAGGGCCGGTACGAACAGGCAAATCTACTTTCATCAAACGATTCATGGATATCTGCGTTCTTCCGGCAATGACTGATGCCAATGCACGAACACGAGCTACCGATGAGCTTCCTCAAAGCGCTGCCGGTAAGACAATTATGACTACCGAACCAAAATTCATTCCTAATGAAGCTGCTGCCATCACCGTATCAGACAACATCAGTCTGAAAGTACGCCTTATCGACTGTGTCGGTTTCATGGTGGAAGGTGCATCAGGGCACATTGAGGACGGAAAGGAGCGTATGGTAAAGACTCCCTGGTTTCCTAATGAGATTCCTTTTACCAAAGCTGCTGAGATCGGGACTGACAAAGTAATACAGGAACACTCCACAATAGGCATTGTTGTCACCACTGACGGATCATTTGGAGAGCTTGCGCGTTCAAGCTATGTTCCTGCCGAAGAACGCACGATAAATGAGCTTCGCAGGATTGGCAAACCATTTGTTGTCCTTCTTAACAGTTCACATCCATATGATAATTCCACAGTCGCCCTTGCCAAAGAACTTTCTTCCAAATACAGCGTCACTGTTCTTCCTGTTAATTGTGACCAGCTGAAAGAAGATGATGTCACACGCATACTTGAGAATGTTCTTTATGAATTCCCGGTAACTGAGTTCAGGCTCTACGCACCTTCATGGCTCGAAATGCTTTCCGACAATCATCCTGTGAAGCTCTCCTGTATAGCTTCACTCAAAGACATGCTTGGACGCTATTCAAGGATAAAGGATTTTAAAGATTCACCGTATTCCATTTCAGATGATTATATTGAAAAACTCAGCATTAGCAATATAAATACTTCCGACGGAAGCATAAGACTTGATGCCGTAATGCGCCCTGATGTATATTTCAATACAGTAAGTGAACTTACAGGCACATCTATACATAATGAATATGAGCTGATCAGCACAATCAGCGACTTAAGCAGGCGGCGCCGTGAATTTGATAATGTAGGCTCTGCCATGGCTGATGTAGCAATCTCCGGGTTTGGTGTTGTTGCTCCTGTGCGTTCTGAGATTACACTTGAAGAGCCGGTTGTTATTAAAAATGGGAGTAAATATGGTGTCAAAATCAAAGCCTCTGCACCGGCAATCAACCTGCTTAAAACAAGCATTCAGGTTGAGATTGCTCCTATCGTTGGTTCAAAACAGCAGGCTGATGACCTTATAGATTATATAAAAGCCAATTCTGCCGGCAATCCCGACGGAATATGGGATACCAATATATTCGGCAAAACAGTTGAGCAGATTGTGGATGACGGAATTACCGAGAAGACCCGTAACATAACGGCCGAAAGTATGGGAAAGATAAGTGATACTCTTGAAAAGGTAATGAACGAGAATTCAGGTCTCGTCTGCCTTATCGTGTAAACTGCCCGGGTGTAATACCGTGCATGACTGATAAAATCTTACCAATATTATGCAAAACAGGGAGGCTCTGCATATCATATTGCAGAAGCTCCCTGTTCTTATTGCTGGAGTTAGAATAATCGCCTTGTATTATAATTTACATTGATATGTACTCAGACAGATGCTCATTATGCCACATATGGCCTCCCGGAAAGACATCATGCCGTATGTTATCACCGGCATCAAACAGGCTGTATGCTTTTTTGATTATATCTACCTGCTTATTAACATTATCAATTCCTCCCGGCCCGTTAAGATGGTCATCCAGCCCCGACTGGATAATCAACCTGCGCGGAGCAATCATCGCCGCAATATCTCCCATATCTACGTGTTCCCAGAGGTGTGGAACATAATTGCAGCTGCAGTTGTTGTTAAGATAAAGGTGTGCATCCCTGAATCCATACATATATCCGCTTATGATTACCTTCTTCACACGTTCATCAAGTGCTCCAAGCCACATAGCCTGCATTCCTCCCCCTGAGAAGCCAACGCATGCTATATCATCCGTGTCCCACTCGCCTCGCTCTTCGATGTAGTCTATGAGCCTGAATCCGTCCCATGTGTTCATGCCTGCAACTGTCATTCCAAGCGGCTCTGCCATATGTGCAAGGTTATAACATGTTCCCTCAAGAAAATATTCGTCCCCCTGCTTTGCCATATCGCGTCTCTCGCCAAAACCACGGCAGTCCGGACATATGGCAACACACCCCTGCTTTGCCAGTGCAAGTCCGTAATCATAATTGAATCTGTCGATAGCTTCCTTTACCTGCGGGATATCTGCACAGCCGGCAACGCTGTACTTGCCACCGCCCTGATGTCCACACATTGCTATGTAACACTTGGCATTGCTGTTGCCTGCACATTCATCAGGTATAAGAATGTACATAGGCATCCAGACATCTTCTTCTGTCTGGATTATCACCTTCTCCCTTGTGATGCCTCCGTCAAGCCTCACCTTCTCTGCAACTATCGGCTTGATATTGCACATCTCCATCCTGTCAAGTCCGAGAAGCCTTATAAGCATCGCCTTAGTCTTCTCTTTCCATCCAAGGAACTCTTCTCTTGTGACAGCATTCATGCCGTCCTGCCTTGCGTACTTATCGTACTCCCTCTGCATGCGGGCAAGGCATGTGTAAAACCTGGTTATTCCATAATTCTCTGACATATGCCCTCCAAAACATTGTACGAATTACAAATTTACGTTATAATAATAACATATTAATTAGGAGAATGCATCATATGATTATATTATCTGTTAAGGAAATCAAATCTTTCATGTCACACCTTTTCATGAAAGAAACTCTTGATTCATGGCTTGTATCTGAAGTCACCATAACCACCCACAATACATTTCAGGTAGACGGCAGACTGCATAAGGATTTCTATGGTGAGACTATTCCCGACGAACTTGCATCCTGTGAATATTCCCCATGGTCTCTTCTGCGTCCTTTGTGCTTCGGCATAATAAAAGGCAGCCGCACACCTCTTTATATGAAGCTTGTTCTCCAGCTTAACAGTTCCATGGTTGAGAATATTCTTTCAGAAAGTGCTGCTCCTTTTGTACCTGAAGACATTAACGGACTATTCATAAATATACGTTACGAAGATGGCAGTCTGAGCATAACAACAGGTTCATCATTAAGGACATTTAGCATGGATAAGACTCTTGACGAAGCATTTGAGAATTATGTACGCAGGCTGTTTTTCCAATTCTGTGAGTAATATCTTTGCAAGTTTATATAAAGTTTATTCTTTTGTTAGCACTCTTTTATAATGAGTGCTGATTTTTTCTTGACATTCACTTATAAGGGGATTATTATAATCACATCATAATTTTTAAGGAGTGTGTTTTACAATGGCTAACGAACATGGAAGTCTTTCTATTAACAGTCAGAATATATTCCCAATAATCAAAAAGTGGCTTTATTCTGACCATGATATTTTTTACAGAGAATTAATTTCTAACGGCTGTGATGCAATCACCAAGCTTAAGAAGCTTGCTATGATTGGTGAGTACAATGAGCCTGATGATGCTGATTACAAGGTAGTAGTTAAGGTTAACTCAACAGACAAGACAATTAAGATTATAGATAACGGTCTTGGCATGACTGCCGATGAAGTTAATCAGTACATCAACCAGATAGCATTCTCAGGTGCCGAAGCATTTCTTGAGAAGTACAAGGACAAGGCTAACGATGACCAGATAATCGGACATTTTGGTCTCGGTTTCTACTCAGCATTCATGGTTGCTGACAAGGTTACGATTGATACTCTCTCATATACAGACGGTGCTAAGCCTGTTCACTGGGAATGTGACGGCGGTACTGAGTATGACATGAAGGAAGGCAGCAAGACTACTGTCGGTTCCGAGATGACTCTTTATCTTAATGAAGATTCTTATGAATTTGCCAATGAGTATCGTGCGCGTGAAGTAATTGAGAAGTACTGCTCATTCATGCCGATACCTATTTTCCTTGAGAAAGAAGACGGCGAGCCTCAGTACGAGACAATTGACGAGGATGATGTTAAGGATACAGATACTGTTATCGAGCACATTGTTGAAGAAGCCAAGACAGAGGAAGTTGAGAAGGATGACGGAACTACAGAGACTGTAGAGACTGTTCCTGCCAGGAAGAAAGCTAAGATTCTTAAGAGACCTGTTGCCCTTAACGATACTACCCCACTCTGGAATAAGCATCCTAATGAATGCACAGAGGAAGAATATAAGGAATTCTACAGAAAGGTATTCCATGATTACAAGGAGCCTCTGTTCTGGATTCACCTTAACATGGATTATCCATTCAACCTTAAGGGTATCCTTTACTTCCCTAAGCTCAATACAGAATATGAGACAATTGAGGGAACTGTAAAGCTTTATAACAATCAGGTATTCGTTGCCGATAACATCAAGGAAGTTATCCCTGAATTCCTTCTGCTTCTTAAGGGCGTAATTGACTGCCCTGACCTGCCTCTTAATGTATCAAGGAGTGCTCTTCAGAATGATGGCTTTGTCAAGAAGATTTCTGATTACATTACCAAGAAGGTAAGTGACAAGCTCTCAGGAATGTATAAGACAGATAAGGAAAACTACGAGAAGTACTGGGATGACATTAATCCGTTTATCAAGTTCGGCTGTTTAAGAGATGAGAAGTTCGCCGAGAAGATGAATGACTATATCATATTCAAGAATATTGACGGCAAATATCTTACACTTAAGGAATGCCTTGAGGAGAATAAAGAAAAGCACGAGAATACTATTTTCTATGCAAGCAATGAGACTGAGCAGAGCCAGTATATCAACATGTTCCGCGAGGAAGGAATAGATGTTGTAATACTTAACCAGTCAATTGACCAGGCATTCATTACTACTCTTGAGAACAAGAACGAAGGTCTTAAGTTCGCCCGTGTCGATGCTGATATTGCTGACAGCTTCAAGGAAGAAACTACCGAAGATGAACTCAAGGAAGAGACTGACACTCTTACAGGCATATTCCGCAAGGCTCTCGGTGATGACAAGCTTGAAGTTAAGGTTGAGAAGCTTAAAGATGCCAATATTTCTTCTGTTGTCACACTTTCGGAGGAAAGCCGCCGTATGCAGGATATGATGAGAATGTATAACATGGGCGGTGGCAATAATATGGCTATGTTCGGTACGATGGGTCAGACTCTTATCCTTAACGCCAATAATACACTTGTTAAGTACATCTTCGAGCATAAGGAATCCGACAATGTGGATATGTTCTGTGAGCAGCTCTATGACCTTGCAATGTTAAGTCACGGTCCGCTGGCTCCTGAGCAGATGACTAAGTTTGTGACAAGAAGCAACGAGATTCTGTCTATGCTTGCCAAATAATTTCTTGTCATTTGCATAATAATAATTTATACTGAATAGGTTGGAGTTAGTAATACTCCAACCTATTTATTTTTGATTTTGAAATGAGGAATTGATAATGGCAACACCTTCTAATAAATATCCGGCAGACACCGAAGCCATGCATAATACAATACGCAGAACAACGTATGCAGCATCGAATGAAGCAGCGCATGAGCCAAAACGTGAGCTTAAGCATGGACGCGTGAGTGAACGTATGCGCTCCAGTGAGCCTGACCCTGATCCTTCTGCTTATGCATCAGGTGATACCGGCGAATCCGGCGGTCACTTCTGGAGCGAAGTCTTAAGCTATATTAAGATTCTTGTTCTTGCTGCTGTCATTGCATTTCTGTGCAACACATTTATTATTGTCAACGCTGAAGTTCCTACCGGCTCGATGCGTGATACAATAATGGAGCAAGACAGACTTATCGGCTTCCGTCTGTCTTATAAGTTCTCTGCCCCACAGCGTGGCGATATAATCATATTCAAATTTCCTGACGATGAGACAGAGACTTATGTTAAGCGAATAATCGGACTTCCGGGTGACATGATTGAGATTATGCCTGATGGTGACGGCGTTGTTCATGTATATGTGAATGGCCAGATTCTTGATGAACCATATATAAGGGAGCCTATGGCTGCCGTATCTGATTACCAGCGCTATATCGTTCCAGAAGGCCATTACTTTGCCATGGGCGATAACCGTAACAGTTCACTTGACTCCCGCTACTGGGATAATAAGTATATCGCAAGGGATAAGATTCTTGCCAAGGCTGTTTTTAAGTATTATAAGGAATTTAAGATTCTGAAGTGAATATTTTAACCTTACTCCGCAGATACTATACTTGTATCAACTGATAATATTTATCATATGATGCATGTTTACGACTGCGCAAAAGCGCGTATAAGACTGACGGAGGTAAGAATTATGACATCATTGGGATGTAACGTAACAAACTGCGGATACAACGAAGACCGTTGCTGCTGCCGTACTGAGATTGAGGTTATGGGAACGAAGGCTGAGGAAAAGGACTGCACATGCTGCGGAAGCTTTGACAGCGGATGTGACTGCAGGAACTCAGTAAGCGGTCCAAAGGAGTCACTTTATGTACATTGTGAGGCATCTAACTGCATTTACAATGAAGATTTTGTATGCTCCGCTGACAGAATCGACATTCAGGGTGCTTCTGCCAATAATGCGGGACAGACAATATGTGCAAGCTTCACATGCAAGTAGTAAATGTATGGGCATAAGCCCGAAAGGCTGCCACCGGCAATGTGGCAGCTTTTTATTTTTCCGGAATTACAGATAATAAACTGCCGATTCTACCAGCATTTCTCGCCGCAAAGTGTCTTGTCAAGTATGTCTGCAAGCGGCTCCATTGCATTCTTCACTTCCTCTACGGTGTTGGTCTGTGCTCCTGCTTCTATCAGCATTGATTTGCCGCGCATATGAAGGCAATAACGGTATGCATTCACATAGATTCTACGCAGATACCCCGGATAATATGCATTGCCCATAAGCTGCATCTGAAGGCTTAGCGCAAGGTTGTCATCCCTGTATGGATTGGGAAGATATGATATGTCACCGTTAACGCGGCTGTAACTGAGACCGTTAAAGAACATTATCTTCGCTGTCTTTTTGCCATTTACCTCTGTCACAAGCCTCGTGGTGTCAGGCACACCATCACGATGCAGATCTATAACAACCTCTATTGACGGATTCTTTTCAAGAATCGAAGCCACAGACTGTTCAGCATATGTGTATGCCTTACTGCGGTCGAGCTTACCGTTAACCAGGTCGTATACGCTCTTGTCATGAATCACGTTATAGCCGTATTTTTCACTGAGCAGGCGTGTAAGATAATCCCCCACCCCGACTATTGTGTCCGCTTCATCTCCCTCTGCCGAATCAGCAAATGCTTCCTGCGAATGTGTGTGGAATATAAGTATCTGCGGCTTGGACGAATCCTGCGACATCTTCATGTCTTTCTGTAAGAATTCAGCCGGGCGCAGTTTGTCACTTCCCAGTTCTGTTATTCCCGTGACTGTATAAAAATTACTTAATACATAATTATAATTGCTAAGACTTGTCTTCGGATAAAGTGTTCCGGTTATTACATTGGCGGAGGCTGCTGCAGCTATATCTGACACCGATGTTTTCTCAGGCACAGCTGCTGCCTCGACGGAGGCTGCTGTTGTCATATCAGCTGCCGATTCCGAAGATTCCTGCGTTGCCAAAGATTGTGAAAAATCCGTGTTCCGGCTTTCGGTTTCCTGCTCTGTAAGCTGTCCGGACAACTCACTTTTCTTTATATACCGGTCTCTTGCATATCCGTTAATTGGATTTATATTATCCGCAATCTTTGATGCCGCACCGGTATCTTCCGAATCCATGCTGCTCACATATCCATACAGAGGCATGACTTCCATCCCCATTACCCTCACACTGTAACCGGCAAACACCGTTCCTGAGTCTGATATTACGCCATTACATACTGCATATATAATTACCAGTGTAATCACAATAAACGCCCAAAACCTGTATCTGCCATACTTTTTCATGTCATGCCCTATCCTGCCTGAATGCATTATATTTAATAATATGATTCCATGACAGAATGTATGACTACACGGTGGTCATTATATCCGGCAGGCGATCCAGCGCCCTTGCAACTATATATGCCGTGCGCTGGACTGCTGCATCAACATCTCTCGGTGTCACATACATTGTACTCATAGAAGGTGCAATCAGTTCAAGCATCAGTGCGCGTCTTTCCTTCTCTGTCATTGAATCCATGACATAATTCATCGTGCCCATTATGTCTGACCCTGCAAATGCCTTTGTAAAATTAACAATTGCGTCATGCACTATAGTAGCCGCCTCTATCACTGTCGGTATTCCAACCGCTATCACAGGTACGCCTACGCTTTCTCTGGTAAGTCCCATTCTGTGGTTACCTACTCCTGACCCCGGATTAATCCCCCTGTCCGATAGCTGTACTGTAGTGTTAAGCCTTGCACTGCTTCTTGCTGCAAGTGCATCTATGGCAATAACCACATCGGGTCTGGACGAAGCAACAATGCCGCGGACTATCACTGCCGTCTCCATGCCTGTCTGTGCCATAACACCGGGAGCGATTGCAGTCATTCTTATATGTGCGTCTCCTGCCGGCTCATCATCTCCATAATCAAGCACTGACACATATTCAGTTACAAGCGGTCCGAGGCTGTCCGGAGTTACCTCTTTATTGCCGAGACCTACAACAAGTATCTTAATTCTGTCATGCGGAGCTGCCGATGTATTTACCGACGATTTTATCAGTCCTGACATTATACCTGCAAGCCTGTCAGCCATGTAATTCTGCTGATCTGAATCAGCTGTTGCAAGCTCCATATTTTCGGCGGTAACATATCTTCCCATCTTTCTTCCGAGTGCTTTTTCACCATTGCTGTCAGTAATATCTATGCATGTAATCTTAAGCCCTGAAAGTTCATCATAATTCTCATGTACAATAATCCCACTTTGCTTACCTTCATCCTTAATCTGCTCATTTGCTTCAAGCGCAAGATCCGTTCTGCTTTTATACTCCTCCAACATGGCAGTCTCCTTTATTTCACATTTCAATAAACATAATTCCTGTATATACTGATTCAGAATATATTTAGTATTATTTGCACTTTATTTTAATTTTATTATTGACATATACGCAGCATTATAATAAAATATCATAGTATGTTTGACATTAGAACGTCCGTGTCCGGGTTTAATGTATAACACATCATTTCGATAATTAATAGGTTTGGAGGTGTACAACATTGGCTAACATCAAATCTGCAAAGAAGAGAGTCCTCACTACTGAGGTAAGAACAGCTCGTAACAAGGCTATTAAGTCTAAGGTTAAGACTTATGTAAAGAACGTAGAGAGCGCTATCGCTGCTGGTGATAAGGCTGCTGCTCAGGCTGCTTTAACAGAGGCTATCGGCGTTATTTCCAAGGCTGCTTCTAAGGGTATCTACCACAAGAATACAGCAGCCAGAAAAGTTTCTCGTTTAACTAAGGCTGTTAACGCAATGGCTTAATTAATCGCTTGATTAATCTATAAGAAATACCTCAATGCTCACACCCACTCGCATTGAGGTATTTTTATTTTGTATTATTTTTTGTATGATTGCGTTGGCAGGCTGTCAGTGTCCGCCTCTGACAGCCTCACGATACCATCTGCCCGCATCAGACAGTTCATCTGCCGTCCATCCGCTCTTCTTACTGCAATCCGGACGTATCAGCGCCGATGTCTCATTTTTATTGCACAGGCTCCATGCAACAAAGCTTACATTGTTATCATTCATAAGTTGCAGCCATGTATTGGCAGAATCATAATCTATTCCGCCATTACCACTTGCATCGCATATGCTTGATTCACTTACAAATACAGGTATTCCATTATCAATTGCCTTATTAAGCTTATCTCTTATGTAATCCTTATGTGTTGCCGCATAAAAATGTAATGCATACATTACATTATCATCATCAATTCTGTTACCTATGACATCATCGACATCCTGCGACCATGTATTGGTTCCTACAATTATTACCGCATTCTTATCATTGGCTCTTATCGCACCGATAACAGCCTGCGCATAAGGCTTTATGTCATTATTCCAATTCACATAATGCGGTTCATTACATATCTCATATATTACATTAGTGTATCCTGAATATCTTGCAGACATCTCACTGAAGAATTCAATGGCATCTGCCTTGTGACTGTTAGGATTGTTGTCGCTTAATATATGCCAGTCGATTATTACATACATTCCAAGCTCCGTTGCATACTCAACTCCGTCTGCTACCGTCTGATTAAGCTTCGTCCTGTCACCGCCGCTGCAATATCCGCCGTATTCTTCCGTATAAAGTGCAAGTCTTACAACATTGGCATTCCAGTCATCTCTCAGTGTCCTGAATGCCTCTTTGTTAACGTATTCCGGAAACCATGCAAGTCCATGCGTACTTACACCGCGAAGCTGCACTGTATTGCCTGACTCATCCGAAAGAACCGTTCCGGATACATGAAGCCTGCCTGACGCGTTCTTCGAGCCGTTCTGCTGTTGCTTAAGTATCTGCTGTGTTGACTGTGCAGACTCACTTGCTAATGTGCCCTGCGTCTCCGCCTTATTATCCGGCGCCGTTGCATGGCGGTCTCCTGCATTCTGAGTTCTCCATGCCGCGTACACTTCTGCATCTGTATATTCGACTGCATCCCCGGTTCCACGGGTCATCGTCCCCATCGTACCTTTATCTGTTTTCCTGCCATTAATATTCCTTATAAATAACATTGCTCCGACCGCAAGTGCTATTCCGATAACAATTCCCGCAATCAGACATATAATCCCTTTTTTCATAATACTCCCCATTCTTGCCCGTTTTTCAGGGCATCCTTAGTTTGTGCGCAAGCACAAATCTTGTGTGTGAAAAATCTTATTTTTCACACTATCTCCCTTCCGCAGGCACATTACTTTTTACTGTACTTTACGATAATAAGTTCAACTACCATCTTGTCATCAAGTCTTCCTGTCTTAACAGCCGTCTCCGATTCCGCAAAGTATTCAAGTGCTTCCCTTATCTGCTCCGCCGCAAAATGCTTTGACTGATTGACATACTTATTAACAAGAAATCCCGCTATCCCGAGCTGCTTCGCAATCGCCGCCTGATCATAGCGCTGAAGCACAAGCTCCTTGACCTGGAGCATCATGTTGAATTGCCTTGTTATAAGATACAGAATTCTCATAGGAGGTTCCCTCAGCATCAGCAGGTCATAATACAGATCAAGTGCCTCCTTCTGGCGTTTCATCGATATTGCAGTTATCATATCAAATATCTTATTCTGTATCTGCGTAGTGCATATCTCATCAATATCAGCTTCTGTAATCTCAGGCTTATCAAGAGTGTAGCATATAAGCTTCTCAACCTCTGTTCTTATATTGCTCATCTGAACACCGGTCTTATCAAGCAGATGCTGCACCGCCGGACGCGTTATGGTCCTGCCTTCAGCCTTTACAAGGCCTTCCACCCAGCGTATCAGCACTGAGTCAGGCTGATACTTCATCTCTGATACATAGCCTTTTTCACTCACCGCCTTGTATACTCTGTTACGCTTGTCAACCTCACTCTCAATAAATATCATATGCAGATATTCCGGCATGCTGCGGATATATTCAGCCAGCCCTTCCGTAGAACTTTTGAAAAATCCGCTGTCCTGCACTACTATAAGCCTTCTCTCCGCAAAAAACGGCAGCGTATCCGCAGTTGTAAGCAGTTCCTTAATATCAATCTTAGCTCCTTCGTAACAGCTGTAATTCATTGTATCATCACCGATAATAGCCTGCTTCAGCCTGTCACGATACTGATATACAAGATATGTCTCTTCGCCATATATAAGGTATACCTGCTTAAATGTGTTATTCTTTATATGTTCATTTAAAAACTTCATTGTTGTCTGCCTGTTCCGTTACCTGTTCATTCTGTCACACATCCAGCCGTAGATTGCATCAAACAGTTCATCCTTAACCGCCTCGTTATGGAGTTCATGTCTGCATCCGTCATACAGCTTAAGCGTTACATCACTGATACCTTCATATTTAAATGTGTCATACACCTGTCTTACCGCCCTGCCATAGTCTCCAACCGGGTCGTCCCTGCCTGATGCAATGAATATCGGAAGGTCCTTCGGAATATGCCTTATATTATCCTTATCTTCAATATAATTAAGAGTTCTCATAAGTGCCTGTATTCCGTCAGCAGTAAATATAAAACTGCACTCAGGAGTGGCATTATACTTATCAACTACATCTCTCTGTGAGCATATCCAGTCATTAGGCGTCTGCACATCAACAATGCGGCTGTTGTACCTTCCAAACATAAGCCTGTTCATAAATTTGCTTCTGTAATGTCCGCCAAATATTGCCGATGCCGCCTTAGATAATATAAGTGCCGTCATAATTGCTGCCTTAGGCTGATTACCTGTTCCGAGTATGACAGCACCGTCAAGCTCACTGCCAAACATCATCATATATCTTCTTGCCATGAATGAACCCATACTGTGTCCCATAAGAAAATACGGCAGTCTTCCATATTCAGAATAACGCTCCTTAACAAGCTTTGTAAGATGGTGCAGGTCATGAACTATGCATCTGCTTCCATCCTCCTTAGTTATATATCCCCATTCTGCGCTGTCAGTGACAGATTGTCCGTGTCCCAGATGGTCATTACCCGCAACAACAAATCCTCTGTCGGTAAAATACTGCGCCACATGTTCATAGCGGCCGATATATTCTACCATTCCGTGTGAAATCTGAATAATTCCCACAGGTCTGTCAAACCTGTCCTCATCCGGTGTCCATATCACCGCATGTATCATATTAATATTATCCGCTGAGCGAAAATGTAATTCTTCCCTGTTCATAAATCTCCATTCCCCACGCCAAAATCTGCGCAGAATATATAATCAGTTTAACACATTATAATAATGACACACAATAGAGCACCGCAAGAAATATCACATTGACTAATGTAAAAAATACCATATACCTTGAAACTGAACCTGCTTTGCAGCCGGCATAAAATCTGTATGAGATAAGGCTTGCCATTGATGCAATAATCGTCCCCAGGCCTCCAAGATTCACTCCCACAATAAGTCCTCTTATGTTACTTCCAAAGCCTGACAACAGAATCGCCGCAGGCACATTACTCATAACCTGGCTTGCCATAATCCCCGTAATAATCTCGTGTCCCGTTATAATTTCTGCCAAAAATGCTGATACCGCCTTTATTCTCCCTATATTACCTATGAAAACAAACAGGAAAACAAATGTAAGCAGCAGGCTGTAATCCGCCTTTCCAAGCACATTTCTATCAATTATTGCCACGGCTGCCAATATAATGACAAGAAGCGCCTGATAAGGAATAACTCTTGCAACAGTTAAGAGACACAATGCAAAAAGCAATGCATACATCACATATCTTACATGCAATAATACAACATTCTTATCAGCATCGGCCGTATCCGTGCAGACTTCCTGAGTACCGCGCATTCCATCTGCAGCCATTCTGTCTTTTCTGATAAAAATGAATACCAACACTACAAGCATGACCAGAGCTGTCAGAGTATACGGAAGCATAAGCAGGCAGAAATCCTGCATACCCATACCGCTGAGTCCGTACAGATACAGATTCTGGGGATTGCCAATCGGTGTAAGCATACTGCCCAGATTAGCTGCAACCGTCTGCAGCACTATAACCTTAATCATATACTGTTCCATATGCGCCATCGTGAGAACCTCTATTGCAAGCGGAACAAATGTTATGAGCGAGACATCATTTGTTATAAACATACTGAACACAAAACACAGCATGACAAGTATAAGTGCAAGCTGTCTCATATCAGATGCCGTATTTACAAGCCTGACTGCAATCCATCTGAATATCCCAAGCTTTGCGGCACCGGCAACAACAAGCATCAGCGACAACAGAAGCGCAAGTGTACGGAAGTCTATATATTCTGCATATTCCGAATCAGGCCTGACTGCAAATGACGATAAAACCGCAAGCACCAACGATATTATAAGAACTGTTTCATTTTTTAAGAAAATCTTTATTCTGTCTGCCATGAATATCTCCTTAGATTGTTGAATATATTAGTATAAAAGAATGTCGGGAAAAAATATAAAAGGAGAAATATATCATGCAGTCAATATCAGCCCCCTCCCTAAAGCGTTATACAATAGCAGGCCTAATATTTGTGCTCATCACCGGAACTCTCGCACATTTTGCGTATGAATGGTCAGGCTGCAATCGTCTGCTCGGACTGTTCTTTCCTGTCAGCGAATCAACATGGGAGCATATGAAGCTCGTATTCTTCCCCCTGCTGTTATATTCATTATTCATGACGCATAAGCTTAAAGACAGCTATCCATGTATAAGATGCTCTCTCATGTGCGGAATTATTACAGGTACATTTCTCATCCCTGTTATATTCTACACCTATTCGGGTATTCTGGGAAGAAATTATATGTTTCTTGATATTGCAACATTCACCGTCAGTGTAATTGCTGCGTTTGCGGTAATATACAGGCTTACTGGCAAATGCACCTATAATGGTAAATGCAGACCGCTCGTCACAGTTATCCTTACAATTACCGTTGCAGCAATGTTTGCCGGATTTGTCGTATTTACCTATGCGCCCCCACAACTTGGAATATTTGAAAAGCCGGCAGAAACTACTGCCGGCTCTTTTAAATCTCTTTTTTAATTACTCTTAAGCTGCTGCTTGCTCTCGTACATTCTCTTGTCCGCCCTGCTCCTTGTGTCCTCAAAATCACGGTCAACACTGCTGTCATACTGCGCATATCCGCATGCTATATGAATCTCAAGGTTACTGATTGCATTTTCATTATTCTCATTCTTTTCTCTTTCCCTGAGCTGCTTTATGTGCCTTCCGATATCAAACTTCTTCTCCCGCTGACTGATAACCGTACAGAACTCATCACCGCCGATACGGTAACATGCGCCATGCCTGCCAAATATATCTTTAATAATAGCCGCTGCCGTCTTTATGTACATATCACCGGCTGCATGCCCGATTGTGTCATTACAGCTCTTAAGATTGTTAAGGTCAAATGTAACAATAGCATATCCTTCATAGTCAGTGGTGCTCTTTTCCCACTCTTCAAACGCAGCCCTGTTATACAGGCCTGTCATGCTGTCGGTTATTGCCATCTCCCTGTAGAACTCAGCCTTCTGGCCTTCCTTTATCTGTTCAAACACTTCCGAGATACTCTCATATCCGAGAAGAACTATAAAGATAAGTATTCCAAGATTACCAAGTACATCTGTCTGCTGCATGCCTCTGTAGTATGCAAAAAGATCTACAACCATAGATACGCCCAATGCTATAACTGCTATAATGTTAGATTTGACTTTTCTGTCAAATCCTTTTAACATTATCCTTCTTACAACAACACCGCAGAAATAGAAAAATGACATAATAAGCATCATGTGTATAAACAAAACACTGTTTTTTAATTCCATAATTCCGCTCACATGACAGCTAAGCAGTACTATATCCATAACCATAAATATAAGACACATTATATTACTTATGCCGGACTTCTTAATCTCAAAGAAGTTCTTTTCCGCCTGGACAAATGGTACAGGAATCATCATAAGCAGTATATATCCGGCAAGTGAAGCTATCTTTCTGTCATTTACAAATAACGTCGCCAGATCTGTCTCATTAAGAGTCCACAAACCTATTACCATTGCAAATGTACCAAAGTAAAGCAATGACTGTGTCTTTGCAATCTTCCTGCGGCATACAAGCCATAACAGAATCATTCCCGCACCAACCAGTATAATAAAAGCACTCAGAACAGCCGATGGAAGCGAGCTACATACTATGCCTTTTACCATATCGGTCTCATCTCCATACTCGAATGTTGTTTCCCGTACCTTAGTTCCGGCATAAACATTAGTAAGTCTTACCTTGACATCCGTTGTATTCTCAGGTATGGCAACCATCGTATAGTTTGTCCCCGTGGTTGTCCCATAGACCGACTTATGTGCCTTAAGATAATATATCAGGTCATTGCCTGAATATACTTCTACCTCCTGATGTCTGGTAACAAATATTAACGACATATTATCACTGCGAACAGCTTCAAGCTTTATGTAATATTCTACCGTATTATCGTCTGCAAAAATTGTTTTTTCCGGCAGTATTGGTGTTCTTTCGCCATTATTTGGCAGTGCATTGGTATCTCCCCTGCTGAATATTAATCCCGATACTATATAAAATACAAATACGAAAAGAAATACATAATATATAATTCTATTAGCAAACTTTATATTTTTATACATAAAAATCCTTCACTTCAGTGTATCTACATTAGTAACAAACACCATTAGAATACTATGAAACATTGATATTTGCAAGGAAAATTCCCTTATAATTTAATATAATTTATGTATAATCCGTATATCAGGCATGTCATTCGTATGTATATATATCGCACTTTCTGTTTATAATTCCATTTTTAAAGACAAGAACATGCTCCTTATATGTCATAGAATCCTTAGAATACATAAAAGGTTCTTCTCTATACAGAAGGCACTCAAAACCTTCGTTTACAAATGCATTCATCGCTGATTCTGCCATCCGGTGCACTCTGTTACGCACAGCTTCCTCTTCTCTTCCAAACACCCTGCTGCCGTAACATGACGCAGCATTTCTCATGTCACTTATAATGCGGTTAATGAACCTGCCATGAGACTTCATATGAAACATTGCAGAAATCATATTGCTTTTTAACGATGTCGGTTTCTTCTGATATGTTTTCAGCATTCCTGACATAACTGAATCACCTGTGCTGTCTGCAATCTCTATAAGGTATGCTACAGCTTCAGAATATACGCAGTCCGGATATGGCACATAATATGGTTCAGGAACAGATCGGTATTTCTTGACAGGCGGAAAATCAGCAAGCTTTGCAAATATAAGCTCCTGCTTTGTACATGCACCGTCTCCAAGATATCTGTATTTGTCCCTTATATCTGCAAACTGATACTCGAGCTGTCTTAAGTACTCATATCCTTTAACCCAGAAATGTCCCATGCAGCCGTAATTAAAATAGACGGTTTTCAGACGAAGCCTTGTAAATCTTATTGTAAATGCATTCTCTCCGCCCTGATTAACTATGAGCATATATCCGCCATCAAGTCTCTCTATGCTTGCAAGCTGCTCACCTTCAAGCTCCTTATATTCTCCGGTTATAACTGATTTTTCAAATGCAAAATAGCTCTCGACCGCATCATTCATAAGATATGGTGCATGAATATCTTTCTCGCCTTCAATATTAACCGGCTCAAATACATTCAGCTCAAATACCTGCGCGAGCTTGTGGAATTCATCAGGCATATCTTCCGTAAGCCCGTCAAGCCATCCTGAGGAATCGTTGTATTGTTCAATATCTGTATTCATCGTCATTCTCTATCTTCTCATATCTTTTATTAAATTAAACCATACCTGTCAAGTTCATTACGGATCCATGTCATAATCACATCAACCAGATATTCCTGCTGTGCTTCGTTAAGCTCCCTCCCCAGCTGAATCTTATGCCATTTGCATATGCAGCCCCGGCAGCATGTTGCCGTTGCATGCTGTGCGACAAATACAGGATGCCCCTTCATGGGTGTCTGCTTCCGGTTTATGGCTTGCACACACCGCAGGCCTCATACCCCATCTCTATAACCTGCTCTCTTGTTCCTGTAAATGTCTGCTTATTCTTATCAGACATCTTTGAGACACTTGAGCAGTCCGGTGAGTGGAACTTCATATTTTTTGTATTGAGTATATACTCATGCTGTTCTTTGTTAGCGGCTTTTGTCTGTGTGCCCGCCGCCTGTCCGTTATCTGCAACATGGCTGTCACCTGTCGCATAATCAATATATATCACCGGCTGGACGTTGTACGCATATATGTTAAAGCATATTCCCTGACCGTTATCTTCAACCGACCACGCCTCCATCTGCACGCCTGATGCAACCAGATTGCTGCCATAAAACACCGGTGTCACTCTGTAAAGTACATGATATCCGGTCGATTTTACAAATGCAGCAACCTTATTTTCAAACGGAAGCATGCCTGTTATATTAAGATATCTTGTTCCTGTTATCAGATTCTTTTCATTGGCATTCTCGCCTGCAAGCTCATATGCAATCAAATGGCACCTGTTGTAAAGATAGTTGCCGTCAATCAGCTCATGATAGTTGACAGTGTGCCATCCTGTAGGCTTTACATTGCCTATCGGTCCACGTTTTTGTGCAGGCATAATCTCCTGACATACATTAGCATAAGCAGTCTGACATCTTCCCAGTGGATCAAGTTCACTATATGTCTCAAATACATTTGTATTTTTCTCAGCGTCAGTAAATTCCGGTATATTACCATTAAGTTCTACATAAGGTCTGCCTGTATATACCGGTATGCCATACAGCGTATCTCCCGCCGCCTGCTGTTGTGCATCACCTATGTCCGTCTGTGATGCCTCTGCCGCACCTGAATATGACGCATTATCAATCTCCGTCTTCTGTTGTGCATTGGAGCATCCTGCCAGAAGCGCACAAAGCAGCGCAAGAACTAACAGATGTTTAAAATATCCGCCTAAATTATGATATCTCATCTTATCCTACACCTCATCACCTGTCATTCATCTCACTAAGCAGCCTGTCTATATGGCTTATTGTATGTGATTCGTTGTGTGCCTCCGCAACCTTGCGTATTGAATGAAGCATAACCACAAGCTCTTCCTTTTTAGCTCTTTCTTCCATTGATTCATTTTTCTTATTATCCATATTAACCTCCACTTCTGCAGGCACAAAGTGCCGGAGGAATCGCGAGCCAAATGTCAGATTTGGCTCTGCGATAAATACTATTTGTGGCGCCTGCTGCACAAATAGCTGTCAGTGCCATCACTCCGGCTCCCTGTATTTTGAATCGCTCTTTATTAGCATATATCTTTTTTGAAATAATTTCAATGGACTTACTTTTTACCAGGTCAGCCCCAATAAAAAAATAAGGCAGCCGCTCGGACTGTCTTGTTCTGGACTGTTTTATGTACGAATGTAGTTGATTTTTGGATAATATACTTAAGACATCAAAAGGAAGTGTCACAAACTCCACCACGGACAAACAATTTTTCATTTTTTATATTTAATTCACCTAATTTCTAGTTACCTGTTACAAATAAATATAATTACATCTCGTTATATTAAAAAAACAGCACTATCCCCCACATCAATATTAATATCATTAGTATTGGTGGTAACATGATGGATGTCCAAAAGAAAAGACCGCCACCTTGCCTATGATGTCTTACTACATTGTAAACAATATCCAGCACCAGCCATACAATGGTATACAATGAAAATCCTAATACAAAGTTGCGATTTGTAACAAACTTACTTGTTAATGCAAAATACACTGAAATAACAGTATATGTAATGCATATACCAAATACACTATTAATTAATATTGCTCCAAACTTTGAATACATTTTTTATTTTCCCCTATAATTTCAGATCTTAAATCATTGATTTGTGGCTTCTATTCAAACTTGATTAATCGCTTCCTGACGCTCTGCGTACTATTGCCGTGCTTCCCGCTGTTTTTCCGTTTTTGGAGCACCAAAATACTACCAGGCTTTAGGCTGATGATATTAAATACGTCCTTCTTTTTTTAACTGCTCAATTTCCTTTTCTGTCAGTGGAAATGGTCTCAACTTCTCCTCAGCCATAATTCGTTCCCGTTCTTTTAACCCTTCATCTTTTTCTTTATCTGTCATATTCGCCCATTTTTCAAAGATATCATTCATTCCATTTCTCTGACCCTGTGTCAATTCTCTTTTGCTCATATATTATATATTTCCTTTTCACAAAACTTTGCAATATACAATACCTCATATCCTACACATTTTCAACATCTGATATTGGCTATTAATACCAAAATACTATTATCTCTGTTGGTGGATTATCTAATGTTGCCAATTGTTCTAATTCATATATTGCATGTGAATAACCGTAGCCTACACTCTTATGCTCTATAACCTCGCCGTTTAAAGTATTAATCTTTATGAAGCCTTTTTCAGGATTACCCTCAATATAATAATCAGCTGAAATATCATTCTCTGTTTTTCTTATGTTTTTTAATGTTACCATATTATTTCCTTGCCTCTTTCGGATAATTATATTTCGCAGATGCTGATTCGTATACTTTGCAAGTTCTATGTTCTTCTTTCCCCTGATTGTTTGATTTTCCCACATACCATGTAATATATCACTGTTGACGAACTTGAAAAATTGTACTATTGATTTGTATGTTACGTGTCTGTTACCGCACACATATTAATTCACTTTTTACAAACGCCCATAAAACAAGACTGCACGCTCCATCCGCCATTCAAGCGGCTTCCAGCGTACAGCCTTGTGTTTTTAACTCTTATAAGATTGTCTGAAAATTAAACTCTTGAGAGGTACTCGCCAGTTCTTGTGTCGATCTTGATTGTATCGCCCTGGTTAACGAAGAGAGGTACCATAACTGTTGCACCTGTCTCAACTACAGCCGGCTTTGTTGCACCTGTTGCTGTATCACCCTTAACACCCGGCTCTGACTCTGTTATAACAAGCTCTACGAACAGAGGTGGCTCGATTGCAAATACTTCACCTGCGTGTGATACGAGCTTAACCATCTCGTTCTCTTTAACGAACTTAAGTGAATCGCCTACGTTGTCCTTAGAAAGAGCAATCTGATCATATGTCTCAACATCCATGAAGTTGTAAAGGTCTCCATCAGCGTAAAGGTACTGGTAATCCTTTCTCTCGATATGAGCCTGTGGGAACTTCTCTGTTGGTCTGAATGACTTCTCGATAACACCACCACTCTTGATGTTCTTTAACTTTGTTCTTACGAAAGGTGAACCCTTACCAGGCTTAACATGCTGGAATTCGATTACCTGCCAGATATTGTTCTCATACTCAATTGTAATGCCGTTCTTAAAATCGCCTGCAACTACCATAAAAACTAATTCCTCCATTCATATTGCGCGAATTGTCTCTTGAATATTCTCTCTGAATAATTTCAAAAAGTACACATCTTTTAATATTTTAATATAAAGATACAAATTTATCAACTATTTTTTTACATAGCGGCATTAATATTATGCTAATCCGTAATATAGTAAAAATTATCATTAGGCATTGCCCCGCCTATTGATGCCGGATTCTGTGAATTAAGCACACTGAGATAGCCTGTTATCTTTGTTTTCATCTCTTTGCCCGTGATAAATGTAATATTGCAGTAAGGTATTGCTTTTTTGGCTATCGCTGCCTTGAAGATTCCCTCATCTTCCATAATCTGTGCGGCACCGTCGATATTGGAGTTTACATAATCAGTTGACTTCCTGTATTCCTCCATGAACTTTGCAACTGCCTGCGGATTATTTTTTGCAAATTCAGCATTAACGGCAACAACACCCGTGACTACCGTACTGTCCTTACCGGCAAGCTTCTCCCACTCTTCTGTTACATCAAGGGCTATTCTTACATTGGTATTCGTGTTCTGTGTTACAACCGTTGTCACGTATGGCTGTGGAAGCATCGCTATAACCTCGTTGTCCCCTGATGCCATAATTGCTGCGACCTCCGAAGGCTCTGACTTGAACTCAATAGTTACATCCACGTCAGGGTCAATGTCTGCTGACTTAAGAAGATATCTCAATGTATATTCCGGAGTTGTTCCCTTGCCGGTTGCATATATCTTCCTGCCCTTAAGATCCCATATATTCTGGACGCTGCTGCCTGTATCAAGAATATAGAGGACACCGAGGGTATTTATACCCATTACCTGAATCTTGCCGTTAGTCTTATTGGCAAGAGTTGCTGCAGCGTTACAAGGAAGTGCTGCAATCTGCACATCGCCTTTAATGAGGTCTGCAGTGAACTCATCCGCCGTCCCTGCTATTCTGAATGTGTAATTATTCTCTGCCTTTCCCTCTTTGGCATTCTTCATAATCTGTGCCATTCCTATTGCTGTAGGTCCCTTAAGTGCAGCAACGGTTATATCCTGCTTTGTATAAGCTTCTGTCTGCTGTACTGCATCCGGCTGTCCCTGCTGCTCTGAGCTCTCATTACTCTGAGCGTTTTTCTGTCCGCATCCTGACATGACCGACATACACATTATTGCAGCCATGGCTGTGCATAATAACTTTCTAAATGTTTTTTTCATAATTGTCTCCATTCCCTTATGCTGGTATTTACGCATTTTGAAGTCTGGGCGCATCGTATTCCGTGCCATATGTGCTATATGCCCGCGTAAACATAAAATCAGGGCGTTTATATTAATATGCGCCTTGCGACCGCTTTTTAATATAAACGCCCTTTAACATAATGTCAACCTTATGTGCATGTCATTCTTTATCCGTATGGCATCCCTTTATAACTGTAACAACCAGATATTCAACAATCGAATATATAAGTGCCAGAAGTGCAACAGCAATATTAACTCCGACAACCTGTGCGTCTTCACATCCTGTAAGTGCAATAACCATAACTATTGCGCACAGTGTTACGAGCGCACCGGACGGGACTGACACTTTTGCAAGGACTTCAAGCACATCATGGAATGTCTTTGCTCGTGACAGAAGTACTGCTGCTGCATTTATCAGTGCCAGGATTATAACTGATGCAGCATCCGTGAATACCGAGAGAACCGTTCCCCCACTATCCTGATTAACTGCAAACATAAGCACACATGCGAGTATTGCAAGCACCGCACCGATTATTATATTAATAGTTGCACCCTTCTTAGCTTTCTGATTCTCTTTCATAAGACTCATGATATTTTCCTCCGCTTTAGGCGAATAAGCTGTATCCGAAAGCCTCTCTCCGGATATCAGTTCATTCATGCTTATTGCGAGAGAATCACACAATGTCTCAAGATATGTAATATCAGGCATGCTCTTGCCTGCTCGTGTCAACCCTAGACCAAAAAAAATTGATTTTTTTGTACCCTCAAATATCACTTTCCATTATACCTGCTATCGCTGTATATTGAAAGCAATACTCATACCTGCTGAAGAAAGGAGTGCCATATTTTCTCGGCACTCCAAGCTCCATAAGCATCCATCTTACTTGAAAAATGGATCATCTGTATTCCATACAATCTCTATATTGTCCTCTCCATTGATAATCACTTTTTTGATTACCTTCTGGATTTTATCTCTGTCAAAAGATTCCATATTGATGATACTATCTAACTGTGTCTCAAACTTACTAGAAGAATT